>Ga0180223_1000106_pt1 | contig 174076 bp, 120 predicted proteins | sample eDN5th30CKraftOP_FD_151337 | JGI IMG/M metagenome (GOLD analysis project Ga0180223, IMG submission 151337) | Enriched Organic Plus compost microbial communities from Emeryville, California, USA - eDNA 5th pass 30_C Kraft OP (version 2) (version 2) ...
GCAAGGGTGTCGTCGTTATTGGCCGCCTCGATGATGTCGTCCAATTTGATATCATCCAAGTTAACCCGTTTGTTTGTAACGATGCTGCTTGCTCCTTGGTTTATTTTTTCCCGGAAAAGGCGGGTGACCGCTTGTCCAGAAGCTTCTGTTTCCAAACACCCTTTTTTTCCACAGTGACATAGGATTTCGTTGCTGAACATCGGAATGTGGCCGAGTTCGCCGGCAAAGCCCGATTTGCCATAATACAACTGGCCGTTGACCATGATTCCCATACCGATACCGTGATCGAGGTTAACAAACAAAACGTTCTTTTCGTCTTTGACGCCGCCGCTGCAAAATTCGCCATAAGCCATTGCCCGGGAATCGTTTTCTAAGTACGTGTGGATTCCTACAACAGATTCAATGATCTTACTTAGCGGGTCCTCGTGGAAATTAAAAAAACTGTAGCTGTAGCCCGTCCGGTAATTGATACGGCCGGTAAGGTTTACTCCAATGCCCAGGATTTTTTCCCGGGGTACAGCGCTATTGCCAATGAATCCATCGATGGAGGAGCACAGTATATTCAGCGAATCTTCGGTATTATTAAGGTGGTACGGAATTTCCATGGAAGCCTTAATGAGATTGCGCTTGAAGTCCATTAGACCGATATTGATGTAAAAATTTTTCACCTCGACACCCACAAAAAATGCCGAATCGGGTTCTAATCCATACATATTGGGTTTGCGACCGACACCAGAACCGGTTTTCCCATAATCTTTTGCCAGGCCATCAACGATCAATTCGTTGACCAGTTCGTTGGCTTTTGGGATACTGATATTTAATGTTTTGCTAAGATCCGTGAGGGTAGTGTTTCCATCATTAGCAAACAGTGTTAAAACACGTTTTTTTAATTGTATGTTTTTATAAGCTACACCCGACAATTCGGGGCTGTGTAAGTCTTCGAAAAAAGTGGTACTCTGCTGCGTCATTATATTGGAATATGCTCAATGGATGTTAGCTAGGCAAAGATACATATTTTTAAAAAAAATTAAAAATAGCAATGATTTCTCTGTGTTTGATTGGAATTGTAGGCATAGAACCCCATTTTTATTTCCTTTGAACAATCGGATTCCATCATTATATGTAAATAAAATTGATAAAATTAACATAGATAAAAAAATAATTTAATAATAATTTGCTTAATTTGAAAATATGTTATTATTTAGCGGTGCAATTGGAAACGCTAACAGCCAATTATACCGAAATAAACAAGGGGTAGGACGAAAATTAAGCAGAAAGAGGCCAATGGAAAACGTTGATCGTGGCCATTTTATAACTGAGTTACTATGATAGATGCAGAGAATTTAGCGAAACTTTACCGGGATAATCTATTAAGTGATGTAATCCCTTTTTGGCAGAGGAATGCCGTAGACTGGACAAATGGCGGATATTTTACCTGTTTGGATCGAAAAGGGAAAGTATATGATACCGATAAGTTTGTGTGGTTGCAGGCACGTCAAATATGGATGTTTTCCATGCTGTACAATAAGCTCGAAAAAAGGCAGGAGTGGTTGGATGTAGCCCTTGTGGGCGCAAAATTTTTAGAAAAGCATGGCCGAGATGCCGAGGGGAATTGGTATTTCGCACTTAACCGGGAAGGAAAACCTCTTGTTCAGCCATACAATATCTTTTCCGACTGTTTTGCAGCGATGGCGTTCGGTCAGTTGTTCCAAGCAACCGGTCTCGGTAATCATGGGAATCTTGGACGCGATACATTTCATAACATTTTGAAGCGACGTCAGAATCCGAAGGGGAAATATGCGAAGGGTGTGCCGGGCACGCGTAACTTGAAAGACTTTGCATTGCCGATGATTCTTTGCAATCTTGTCCTTGAACTGGAGCATCTACTGGATGCCCCCTTGGTTACGGATACCATCCAATATGGTATCAACGAAGTAATGACAACCTTTTACCGCCCCGATGAACGGGTGGTTTTAGAGGCGGTTAACCTGGATGGAAGTTTCTCGGATTCATTTGAGGGCCGATTGGTTAATCCGGGCCATGGATTGGAAGCGATGTGGTTTATGATGGATCTGGCGGAGCGCTCAGGCGATAACGAACTGATGAAAAAGGCCGCAGATATTACCCTGCAACTTATGGAGTACGGGTGGGATCACACACATGGCGGTATTTTTTACTTTTTGGATGTCAAACAAAAGCCACTACAGCAATTGGAATGGGACCAAAAGTTATGGTGGGTACACATCGAGGCGCTGATCAGTTTGGCAAAAGGCTATCTACATACCGGCGATGAACGGTTTAGCCAATGGTTTAGTAAGCTACACGACTACACATGGGCACATTTTCCTGATATGGAATTCGGCGAGTGGTATGGCTACCTGAATCGCCATGGCGAAGTGCTGTTGCCCTCCAAGGGCGGAAAATGGAAGGGATGTTTTCATGTGCCCCGGGGATTGTATCAATTGTGGAAAACAATGGAGGCAATCGCAGAAAAACAACGACAGCTGATAACTCAGGATAAATAGTATGGCTTTTGTACCCACAGATCAATCCGCGGCTAGCCAAACCGCTAGACAACGTGATACGCTGGCACTGACCATTTTGGCGGTACTGTATTTCATGATGGGATTTATAACGTGTCTGAATGATACGTTGGTGCCATTTTTCAAAACCGGGTTTACATTGAGTTATGCCGAGTCTTCGTTGGTGCAGTTCTATTTTTTTCTGACATATGCGGTCATGTCCATTCCCGCAGGGAAAATTGTGGACAAAGTAGGTTATAAGCGGGGAATGGTGATCGGTTTTGCAATTTCTGGCGTGGGCGCCTTTTTGTTCTTGCCTGCTTCATGGTGGCACCAGTACCCGCTTTTTTTGTGTGCACTATTCGTTTTGGCAATTGGCATCGTCTTATTGCAGGTTGCCGCCAATCCTTACATCACCTTACTGGGAAAACCCGAAACAGCTTCGTCAAGGCTTACACTGGTGCAAGGCGTAGGGTCAGTAGGAACGACCGTAGCTCCGCTTTTTGGTGCCCATTTTATACTGTCAAGACTTTCTGATTCCGGCGTGTCAAGCGACGCGGTCAGCATCCCTTATTTAGCTATCGGAGGGGTATTGTTACTAATTGCGGGGGCAGTCTCTTTTTTGTCTTTACCTCAAATCAGCACCGGCTCCCCGTCCGTAAGCACCGAGGAGAAAATTGCAAGAGGAATATTTTCATTCCGTAACCTTAATTTCGGACTGTTGGGCATTTTTGCTTATGTAGGGGCGGAAGTCGCCATCGGTACGTTTCTAACCAATTATATCGCCAAGCTGTTGCACATTGAGGAACACGCGGCCAATAGTTACGTTGCATTCTATTGGGGAGGCATGCTCATAGGTAGACTGATCGGTTCGCTGCTGCTGAAAATCGTCAGGCCACAGGTATTACTGGCCTACGTCGCCATCACTTCAATTGTGTTGATCGGGACTTCCATTGGTTCAGGCGGCTACTTTGCGGTTTGGACAATGATCGCAGTAGGATTATGCAACTCAGTCATGTTTGCCATTATATTTTCTTTGTCAATCAAAGGTTTGGGTGGCTATACTACCCAAGCGTCGGGCCTGCTTTCAACTGCCATTGTCGGTGGTGCGGTAGTGCCTTATCTGCAAGGTGTGCTGATAGATAACTATGGATGGACGATTGCATTTATACTGCCCATACTATGTTATGCTTATCTCTGCTTTTATGCCGGATACGGGCATCGATCAACACACGCGTTGATGGAATAATCAATCACAATAAAATAGCTATATGTAGAATCCAACCTGTCGAAATCTAAAACGAACGAATCCAATCAGTAAAAAACTTATTAACAGTATGAAAAAAAAGTACCATCTTTTAATCTTATTCATGAGCTCGCTGTTACGGTTGACGCGGGCGAAATGGCTATTCGGCTTTGCGATTTTCTTGTTGCCTTGCTGCCAGACGCTTTATGGAGCCGAGCATGCTTTCTATCAAAGGCAAATCAAAGGGATTGTTGTCGACTCTAACCAGGTGGCGTTGGCGGGTGCGTCCGTTACCATCAAAGGGACAAGTGTGGGCACCCAAACAGACAAAAACGGGGCATTTGCTTTTCCTGACATTGGCAATGAGGTAGTGCTTGTTGTTTCGTATACCGGTTACGTCACGCAGGAAGTTCCGGTTACGCAATCCGATCTGGTCATTGTATTAAAGGAAGATCAATCAGAGCTCGGCGAGGTGGTTGTTGTCGCATTCGGTACACAGAAGAAAACGGATATGGTGGGATCGGTCACTTCTGTCAAACCTTCAAACCTGCGTGTACCGTCGAGCAATTTAACGACGGCTCTCGCCGGTCAGGCAGCCGGCATCATCGCCTACCAACGCAGCGGTGAACCGGGCCAGGATAATGCCGATTTCTTTATCCGGGGAGTCACTTCATTCGGCACCGGTAAGGTGGACCCGCTGATTCTGATCGACGGCGTAGAACTCAGTGTAACGGAACTGGCCCGCCTCCGGCCCGATGACATCGAGAGTTTTTCCATTATGAAGGATGCGACATCGACGGCGCTCTACGGCGCCAGGGGTGCCAACGGGGTGATTTTCGTAACCACTAAACAGGGAAAGGAAAGTACCGCATCGATATTCTTCCGTGCGGAAAGTTCGCTCTCAGCGCCGACCCGGAACATCGAACTTGCCGATCCGGTAACGTTTATGAGGCTTTACAACGAAGCGCAATATGCGCGGAACCCATTTGATGAACCGCTTTATAGCTCGGAAAAGATCGATATGACGGCAGAAGGGGTCAGCCCCGTGATTTTTCCTGCGGTTGATTGGCGGAAAGCGCTGTTCAAAGACCAGACGATCAATCACCGCTATAACCTGAACGTTTCCGGCGGCGGCAAAGTGGCCCGTTATTACGTAGCGGGATCATTTGCACAGGATAATGGCGTGCTCCGCGTAGACCCCGTTAATAATTTCAATAACAACATCGATCTCAAAAGCTATACATTGCGGGCCAACGTCAACATCAATTTAACCAAATCAACGGAGTTGATCGTGCGGTTAAACGGAAACTTTGACGACTATACGGGGCCGATTCAGGGAGGTGGCGAAATTTATAACACGGTCATCCGGACCAGCCCCGTTGATTTCCTGCCCTATTATCCCCAAGATGAAGAACATCAGCATGTACAGCACATCATGTTCGGCGGTGTGTCGGGAAGGGCATTCCTGAACCCTTACGCGGATATGGTCAAGGGATATAAAGATTACAACCGATCCCTGATGATGGCGCAGCTAGAATTGAAGCAGGATTTGGCTTTCCTTACCGAGGGCCTGACATTCCGGACCATGTTTAATACCAACCGGATCTCGCGTTTTGACATTGAACGTGCATATAAGCCGTTTTTCTATCAACTGGAATCATACGATAAGCGGACGCTGGATTACACCGTTGGTGTTTTCAACGAAACTGCCGGGGAAGAGTTCCTGAGTTTTACGCTGAATCCGGATCTCCGGGAGCAGCAGAGCGTCTTTTACATGGAGTCGGCGCTGAATTATAACCGTGCCTTTGCTGAGCGCCACAATCTGAGCGGTATGCTCGTTTCCATCATGCGGTCCGGCATGGATGCACGGGCAGGTAGTTTGCAGCTCTCGTTGCCGTCGCGGAATTTCGGTGTTTCGGGGCGGGCAACCTATGCGTACGACAGCCGGTATTTCGCAGAGTTCAATTTTGGTTATAATGGCTCCGAACGGTTCTATGAAGACAAACGTTTTGGATTTTTCCCTTCATTCGGAGTGGCGTGGACCCTTTCCAATGAACGGTTCTGGCAACCGCTGAAAGATAAAATCACCAATTTACGCCTGCGTGCAACATACGGGCTGGTGGGAAATGATGCCATTGGTTCTGCCACAGACCGTTTCTTCTACCTTTCCAATGTAGAGATGAACGCCGCAAACCGGGGATTCTCTTTCGGCAGGGAATCCGGAAGGACGTTGACTGGTATCGACATCACCCGGTATTCCAACATCGACATTACCTGGGAGAAGTCCTATAAGACGAATCTGGCGCTGGAACTTGGGCTGTTCAATGAGATAACCATTCAGGCCGATTATTTCAGGGAAAGACGTACAAAAATCTTGATGGACCGCGCGGATATCCCATCTACCATGGGACTGACCGCACCGGTAAGGGCCAATGTGGGGGAAGCAGAAGGCCAGGGAATTGATGTTTCCGTTGATTATGCCCATAGTTTTTCCAACGGGATATGGATGCAGGCACGTGGAAATTTCACGTATGCAACCAACAAGTACCTGACCTATGAAGAACCGCTGTATGAAAGAGAATGGTGGAAATCCCGGATCGGCTATCCGCTCAGCCAACAATGGGGGTACATCGCCGAGCGGTTGTTTGTAGACGACAACGAAGTGAGAAACTCCCCCGCCCAGAATTTCGGTACAACGAATGTTGCGGGCGACATCAAGTACAAAGATGTCAACGGTGATGGGGAAATCACCGCTTTGGACATGGTGCCGATCGGCTATCCGACGGTTCCGGAAATTATTTACGGCGGCGGATTTTCCATCGGATTCAAGGGGTTTGACCTTTCTGCATTTTTCCAGGGGTCAGCCTACTCTTCTTTCTGGACCGGTGGTACGGTTTACGACGCCGCTACGGGAGGATACGTAACCGGGCCGTCCAATGTCCAGCCGTTTGTTGGCGGGAAGCAAATTATCAAAGCGTTTGCAGATAGCCATTATTCTCCGGAAAACCCAGATTTATATGCCCGGTGGCCCCGTTTGGGAACCGAAACGCAATTGAATAACATGCAGCCCAGCACCTGGTGGTTGAATGACGGTGCGTTCGTGCGGCTGAAACAGGCGGAGTTCGGATATACGCTTCCTCCGCAACTGGCCGAGAAGATGTACATGAAAAATCTCCGGATTTACCTCAGCGGTACCAACCTGTTGTTGTTAAGCGGCTTCAAGTTATGGGATGTCGAGATGGGAGGCAACGGGTTGGGCTATCCGCTCCAGCGCGTTTATAACCTAGGTGTTAATCTAACTTTTTAGCATAGAAAGCAATGAAGATCTTTAAGTCAATTATATGTGGGTTGGTGATGTGCCTGAGCGTCTCCTGCCAAAAATACCTCGATATCGTTCCCGATAACGTGGCTACCGTGGAATATGCTTTCCGCATGCGTGTCACGGCAGAGAAGTATCTGTTTACGTGTTATTCTTTTCTTCCGAAAATGGGGGACATGTACCAAAACCCCGGTATGTTCGGCGGCGACGAACTGTGGCTCTCCGCAGATAAGAGCTGGTGGTCCAACTGGGTCGTTGCCTTGGGCAACCAGAATGTAAACAACCCGGTGTTGGACTATTGGAATGGGGCGAATGCCGCCACAGCGCTATGGATGGGTATCAGCCAATGCAATATTTTTCTGGAAAATATTCAGCAGGTGCCGGATATGGACGATCGCGAGAAAGCGCAATGGGCAGCAGAAGTGAAATTCCTGAAGGCATATTACCACTTTTTTCTGGTGCGTATGTACGGGCCGATTCCGATCATTGACGAAAACCTGCCTATTTCCGCCTCTGGAGAAGAAGTACGTATTTCGCGTAAACCCGTCGACGAGGTTTTTGATTACATCGTCAACCTGATCGATGAGCTGGCGCCGGACCTGCCCAATGCAGTCCGGGACGAAAATTCGGAACTCGGACGAATTACCAAACCCATTGCCCTCGGCATGAAAGCCAAGATACTGGTTTATGCAGCCAGCCCACTTTTCAATGGAAATGCGGACTATGAAGGTTTTATCAACCCCGACGGCACGCCGTTGTTCAATACCGTTTACAGTGCACAAAAATGGGAAAAGGCTGTGGCTGCCTGTAAAGAAGCCATCGATCTGTGCCATTCATTGGGGTATGACCTATATGAGTTTGAAGGGAGCCAGCAAACCAGAAATATTTCGGAAGATACACGGCTCCACCTGAATGCAAGGGGTACAATCACCGAGCGGTGGAATCCGGAAATTATCTGGGCTAATACCGGAAGCACTACCCGCGACCTGCAGGTATGGGCTGCTCCGCGTGTGCTGGAAGCATCCCATATCGGAAATCAGGAACCCAATGGCAGTATCGGCGTAACGATGAAAGTGGTCAATCTGTTTTACTCAAAGAACGGAGTTCCTATCGATGAGGATACCGAATACCGCTATGCAGAACGGTTTGCTTTACGCACGAGTACAGCGGAGGATAAATACCGGATAAAAGAAGGGTACACCACTTCCCGGCTCAATTTCGACCGTGAACCCCGTTTTTACGGAACGTTGGGATTTGATGGTGGCATCTGGTATGGACAGGGGCGTTTTGACGATGAGGATCCTTACTACCTCCAGATCAAAAAAGAACAGATCGGGGGCAAGGTACAGGTGGGATGGCACGCGGTGACGGGCTATTATGCAAAAAAATGGATCAACTATACGAATACATCCGTAAATACCGGAACGTATACCACGGTCAACTGGCCATGGGTGATGCTCCGTTTGGGCGACCTCTACTTGCTATATGCGGAGGCGTTGAACGCATTGAATGGCCCGAATGACGAAAGTATTCGCTTTTTGGACTTGATCCGGGCAAAAGCCGGATTGGATGGTGTGGTTGAATCATGGACGGCCCATTCCCGGAATCCGAATAAGTATACGACTGCTGAGGGGTTGCAGGAAATCATTCGCCGCGAACGGGGTATCGAACTGGCATTGGAAGGCGAGCGTTTCTGGGACCTCCGCAGATGGAAAGCCGCGCCTGAAGAACTCAATCAGCCGATATCCGGGTGGGATGTTGATCAGGTTACTGCGGAGGCATACTACCGGGAGCGTGTGCTGTATAACCAGACATTCGCACTGAAAGATTATTTCTGGCCGATTCGGGAAAATGACCTGATTGTGAATAAAAATTTGGTCCAAAATCCGGGATGGTAATTAGTTATGAGACTTAAAAAAAATATTCCAATGAAGAAGAAACAATTTGTCTCGGTCTTTATTGCTTTCGTGATGGTTCTGGCAGGATGCAAAGACAGCGAGATGGGACCGTTAGCTACAAATGGCGATAAACCCGGAGTCATCACCAATGTGCGGGTTGAAAATATGGCTGGAGGTGCCAAGATCACTTATACACTGCCATCCGATGAAGATGTGTTGTATGTCCTTGCTGAATATCCGTCTACGGCCGGAGGAACACGTATTACCAAAGCTTCCTCGTATACGAATTATGTGGTACTTGATGGATTTGCAGATGTGCAGCCGCGTGAAGTCACGTTGTATGTTGTCAACCGTTCGGAAAACCGCTCGGAATCGGTTACAGTTACCATCCAGCCGCTGAAAGCCAACCTGCACTCCGTGTTTGAGTCGCTGGAAGTACGGGAAACTTTCGGGGGGGTCAATGCAACCTTCACAAACGAACAGGAAGACGAATACATTTTCTATACGATGACGAAGGATGAAGGGGGCAGCTGGATACCCTATGACCGTCTGTACACCAATTCCAAAAACCGCGACTATTCGGTGAGGGGGCTGGCTTCGGAACCGACTGATTTTGCCTTTTTCTTTACGGATAAATGGCAAAATTCTTCCGATACACTTTTTGCCAGCCTGACCCCTTTGTTCGAAACCCAGCTTGACAAAGCGTTGTGGAAGCACCATCCACTGCCGGGCGATACGTACATACCGGAGTTTGACTCCTGGCGGATCCAAAATCTGTGGGACGGAACTACGGCCAATATTTTCTATGTGAAACCCAATCTGGAAGGCTTGGTATTACCCAATTGGTTTACCATCGATCTGGGTCAAAAGGCCAAGTTCAGCCGCATCCGCGTAAATCAGCTTTCACATCACGACGATTGGATGTTCGCCTCCGGCGCACCGCGTGTATTTGAAATTTATGGCAGCAACGACCCGCCTTCCGACGGCAGTTGGAATAATTGGACGCTGTTGTCGACCTACGAGTCTCAGAAGCCGTCAGGTTCACCACTTGGATCGCTGACGAATGAAGACCGTGCGGTTGCGATCGCAGGAGAGGATTTTACATTCCCGATCGATATCGACTCCTACCGGTATATCCGTTTCAAAACGAACCGTACCTATGGGGGAAATACCAATGTGATGATCTCCGAATTGACGTTCTGGGGCCAACCGATGAATTAACTAATTAGGTTCTGAAAAATTAAAAAATACAACAATGATAGCCAATCAAAGACCATTTTATCAATTCGGTCTTCCCTTTATTTGTCTGTTGGCAATGGTTAGTTGCAAGCGCATGGACGACCCCTACCGTGAATTCATCAAAGGGGGCGAAACCATCTATGTCGGTAAAGCAGACTCCCTGGTGGCCTATGGCGGCAACCATCGTGTGCTTGTTTCCTGGCTGCTTATCTCGGATCCCAAGGTGACCGGGTATAAACTGTTTTGGAATAACGGCAGGGATTCCCTTACCGGGAGTATCACCAAAACGGACGGTGTAGATACCCTCCGTTTGGAAATCGGAGATCTTGCGGAGGGTACGCACCATTTCGATGTATATCTCTATGACAATTACGGCAATTCATCCATAAAAGCCTCGGTGGCAGGTAAGGTATATGGGGAGCGATACGAGCGCTCGTTGCTCAATCGGGCCTACCGGAGTGTCCGGCGGGTCGGCAACCATCTTGAAGTTCATTGGATGCCAGCCGATGAAACGATGACACAGGTAGACGTAAACTACATCGGGGATGATGAAGTGCTGGTTAAACACGTCGTACCCGCGCAACGGGAGGTGGACACGTTATTTCATTTTCCCCGAAACGGTAAATTTAGTTATAAAACGGCTTTTTTGCCGGAAGCGGGCGCGTTGGATACTTTTTATACTGCTGAAGAAACCTTTCAGGAAGTATTAACAGAGGGCATATTGGACAAAGCTTCATTCGCCCATTTACCGTTGCCAACCGATAGTTACCAGCCGGAATTTGATGTATGGGCTATCCAGCATCTGTGGGACAATCAGATTACAAGCCCCAACTTTTTTTACATGAACCCCAATATGGCGGGCTTGACGCTCCCCAACTGGTTTACGTTGGATCTGGGTTACGCAAGTAGGCTGACCAAAATGAAAGTCAATTCCTTATCGCACGATGATTATTGGATGTTTAATGTAGGAGCCCCGAAGTCCTTTGAAATCTATGGGAGCAATGACCCGGCAGCAGATGGCAGCTGGGACAGCTGGACCTTATTGGGAACGTTTGAATCGGTCAAGCCCTCCGGCCTTCCGGTAGGACAGGTGGCTGAAGAGGACCGTATTGTGGCTGTCGAAGGAGAGACTTTCAATTTACTACCCACCGATCAGTTTTATCGGTATGTGCGCTTCAAGACCAATTCCACGTGGGGCGGTAACTTGAATGTAATGATTGCTGAGCTGACATTCTGGGGGTATCAATAATTGACAAAATTAGGTGGAAGGATTGCCGATTTGAAAAAAAGGAAATATATTCAGATGCGTATTCCGAAGGGGCTTTCGTTGCTGACCCTCCTGTTGTTGGTATCGGTTCGGTTGGTTTCTCAGGTGCCAAGCTGGACTCCGGCACTTAGCGATTCCGGTTCATGGAGTATTATTTTACTTCCGGATGTGCAGGGGTATGCGAAGTTTACTAGAAACCAACCGATTTTTGATTTAATGGTCAGATGGATTGAAGACAACCGGGAACGCTTAGATATACAGATGGTACTCTGCACAGGAGATATCGTTGAGCAGAACTACATCACTGCGCTGCCCGAAGAAAACGGCGATCAGCTCAGTAGCGTTCAATGGCGTTTCATGTCGGAGACATTTGGCCGGTTGGATCGCAAATTGCCTTATGTATTATGCACAGGCAATCACGATTATGGGACAAACCATACGGAAAATCGATACAGCCAGTTCAATAGCTTCTTCCCGCCCGATAAAAATCCGCTGACACAGGCCCTGTTGGTAGATATGGCACCGAATGCTTCGGGTGTAAAAACGCTCGAAAATGCCTGCTATGCCTATAACTCTCCATTAGGGCAGCAACTGCTTATTTTTTCGCTGGAGTATGCTCCAAGGAAAGCGGTTGTTGACTGGGCAAAGGAAATGATGGATCAACCGGCCTATGCCAACCATACGGGTGTACTGCTTACCCACAGTTATATGCGTTCGTCGGTAAAAGGAAATGAACGCATCGAACAGGAGGACTATCCCCCCGGATTTTCAGATATGACGACCGGCCAGCAATTGTGGGATCGTCTGGTTTCCGTTTCACCTAATTTACGTCTTGTTTTGTGTGGGCACGTCGTGGATGTAGCCAGCCATGAGGGCCATGTCGGATTCCGGACGGATACGAATCAGGCCGGAAAAACAGTCAACCAGATGCTTTTCAACGCTCAAAATGAAGGTGGCAACTGGAAAGGAAATGGCGGCGACGGCTGGCTGCGCATACTGGAATTTTTACCCGACGGAAAGACAGTTCAGGTCCGTACGTTTTCGCCGCTTTTTGCCAGCTCGCCTGCTACGGCGCATTTGGCGTGGCGTACCGATAAATTTGATCAATTCAGCTTCGAACTAAATAGGAACAACCCATGAATGCAATGTATTTTTTAACAGCCTGTCTGTTGGCTGTGACTCCCTCTTGTAATAAGAATACGCCCAAAACAGCGGATGATACGTCTACCTATACGGTGCCTCCGGAGAAATTGGCCGCTATTCAGGCAGATGATGTCACGATTCAGGTAGATCCTTCTTTTGCCTATTACCAAAACCGTTCCGTGGAGAGCATCGCCGAAGAGATTCAACTGGCCGGCTTCAAAGCGGTGCATTATTTCGTTGTGAATGAAAATCAGGTAAATGGTGAACTGATCGATGCATTTCATGAACGGGGCATGCGGGTTTGGCTGCTCACCCTGGGGAATGGCACGTATTCCACCGCCGATTATCCGGCCGGATGGGAGCAATGGAAAATGGGGCTGAGCAAACGTGAAAATGGCGTGGACGGCTTTACCTTTTTGTCTCCTTTCAATAGCGATTTTGTCTCGTGGAAAAAAGAAAGACTGGTAAAACTGATGACGGACTATCCATTCGATGGCCTTGAATTGGCAGAATCCTATTTTCCCGAGTGGGACGCCATTGCAAAGGGTACTTACGGCGATGTGGGGCCGAATGCCAAACAGGCATTTAAAGCGGAATACGGACTGGAAATGCCCGACTTTTCGGATCCGGCCGCAGCTAATTATTACACCAAGCAGCCTGAGATTTATCAACAGTGGATTGCCTTCCGTGTTGAAGCGGTCAACCGATTTTTAAATGAATTGATCAACGGGCCGGGGGGAATACGCGAAGCACGGCCGGATGCGCTGATCGCCACCTGGAGCCTGGCTATTGATGCCGGCCCGCAATCCGTGGAAAAGCTGAAGGAGGATCAGGGACTGGACGCGGCTGCCATGGTGAGTCTGGTAAAACCCGATGTTCACTATTTCCAAACCCACTGGCCGGATTGGGTAAAGCCGGAAACGCAACTGCCGCCCGACTATATGCGGTACTATCAACCGTTTGTCGATCAGCTTAAGCAAGTGCATCCCCACGTTCCGATCGGTATTCAGGCTGATATCGGATCTGCGAAAAACATGGTTAAGTCAGCGTATTGGGTGAAGCAATTTGACAAGGCTGCAGCTCAATATGGATACACCACCTGGACAAGTTACGAATACCACCTCGGCGGATATATCTTTACAGAAAAGCCCCAGCCCATGAAAGCGGTCCGGAGCGGTACACATTCGGTGACGGTCTCGTTTAATAAGCGGATCGACGAAAATTCCGCGAAGGAAAAGTCGAATTACCAGTTTTTTGTACAGGGGAATCCGGTGGCCGTAGACCTGGCGGATATTCAGGTTGATGGTAACCGGATCACGCTGGAGGCAGACAGTTGGCCTTCGGAAGCGTTCGAAGTCGGATTTAGCCGTATCCAGGATACACCTGATCTGTGGTTTCACAAAGGTTTCCCTGCAAATACGGTAAACGAAAACAGCAGAATAACCGTAAATACGTTGTAAATCGACGGGATATGCAAAGAAGGAAATTCATCCAAATGGTATCTGCGGGAAGTGCGCTGCTCTCGGGTTCGGGTATTTCCCTATTGGCCGCAAAGCCGGCATACAGGAAGAAACTCCACTCGGAAATCGCAGCCGACGCCGTGGTGGCAGGTGGAGGATTGGGTGGTTTCACGGCTACGTTGGCCATGCTCAAAAATGGACTCAACGTAGTTTTGACAGAAGAAACTGACTGGATAGGCGGGCAGCTCACCCAGCAAGGGGTGCCACCTGATGAACACCCGTGGATTGAGACGCACGGAGCGCCTCAAAGTTATCGGGATTTCCGGACGGCTGTACGTCATTATTATCGGAAACATTATCCCTTGAAAGAAGAGGTAAAGGAGAATGCTTATTTAAACCCTGGAAATGGTTCCGTTTCGCGACTTTGTCATGAACCGCGCGTGGCGCTATCGATCATGGAAAGCATGCTTGCTCCTTATGTCAGCTCCGGACAGTTGACGCTATTACTCCGCTGCCGGATTTCAGGAGCTGATATGCAAGGAGATCGGATCAGGGCATTGACGGGACATTCACCGTACTTTCAGGGAGGCGTTGTCCTAAATGCCCGCTTTTTTATTGACGCGACCGAATTAGGTGATTTACTGCCGCTTTCACATACGGAATATGTAACGGGGACGGAATCACGTAACGAGACGGGTGAACTGCATGCGCCCTTGGAGGGTAATCCGCAAAACAACCAGGCATTTACTATTTGTTTGGCAATGGACTATGAACCGGATGCCGATTATACAATCCCCAAACCACGGATGTATGACTACTGGCGCAATTATGTCCCAAAGCTTTCCCCCCCTTGGCCCGGATTGCTGTTGGATCTTCATTATGCCAACCCAAAGACACTTCAAGCCAAAGAGTTAGCTTTTGATCCCCGTGGAACGGATACAGGGCCGTTGCTGAATTTATGGAATTACCGCAGGATTATCGATCACCGGCAGTTTAAGGATGGTTTTTACAAAGGGGGAATTTCCATCATGAACTGGCCTCAGAACGATTACATGGAAGGGAACTTAATCGATGTTTCGGAAGAAGAATTCCAACGCCATGTCGACCGTGCGAAGCAACTCAGTTTATCGATGTTTTACTGGTTGCAGACGGAGGCGCCTACGCCAAAGGGTAAACTTGGGTGGAAAGGCTTACGGCTGCGCGGAGATATCCTCGGAACATCCGATGGCCTGGCAAAATATCCGTATGTACGCGAGTCACGGCGCATCAAAGCTAAATTTACGATTCTTGAGGAGCATGTGGGTGCGGAGCAGCGCAAGCTGGTCACCGGCAAGGACGAAAAGCTGGCCGCCGATTTTTATGACAGCGTGGGCATCGGATATTATCACATCGATCTGCATCCATCTAATCTGGGCAATAACTACATCGATTTTTCGTCGCTGCCTTTCCAGATCCCGTTGGGTGCCTTACTTCCGGAGCGCGTCGAAAATCTCCTTCCGGCAAATAAGAATATAGGCACGACACATATCACGAACGGCTGCTACCGTTTACATCCAGTAGAATGGAGCATTGGCGAAGCCATTGGGTTACTGGTTGCTTTTTCCGACGGGAAACAAACGATACCGGCCCATGTTTGGGAGAACCGGCAGATGCTGGCAGAATTCCAGGTGTTCATACGGAAGCACGGCATTGATACACATTGGCGTTTAAGTTCTTAATCAATTGTTTTATGAAAGGGTTTCTTTTACTTGTTTGTACCTTCCTGTTTACACATGCCGCATCGGCTGAAGATGGTGCTTCCACCGCCGAGATCAGCAAAGCGGAATTAAAAGATAAAATCAAAGGAGGCTGGGCCGGGCAGACGATCGGAGTGACGTTTGGTTGGCCTTCTGAATTCCAGTATTTGGGCACTTACATACAAGACTACGAAACGATCCGGTGGCATGCCGACTATGTAAACGAGGCCATGACCACATTCCCCGGACTTTACGACGATGTATATGTAGACCTAACTTTTGTGGAAGTTTTCGAGCAATTCGGAATAGATGCGCCATTGGACGCTTTTGGCAAAGCATTCGCGGGGAAAGCGTATGAGTTATGGCATGCCAACCAAGCGGGAAGATATAACTTACAACAGGGGGTTCCCGCCAACGAAGCTGGACATTGGCTAAACAACCCGCATGCGGATGATATCGATTTTCAGATAGAGGCAGATTTTGCGGGATTGATGAGCCCGGGTATGGCCGGCGTTGCTACAGACATTACGGATAAGGTGGGTAGAATTGTCAACTCAGGTGACGGCTTGTATGGAGGGGTCTATGTGGCCAATTTATATGCATTGGCGTTTATCCATGACGACATCTCCTTGATCATCACCGAAGCGCTCCGAGCAATTCCTATGGAAAGCAAATTTCATCGGTGTATTTCGGATGTGATTAGGTGGCACAAGCAGTACCCAGACGACTGGAAACAAACTTGGTTCGAGATACAGAAAAAGTGGGCCGAAGATGTGGGCTGTCCCCATGGCGTATTTCGTCCGTTGAACATCGACGCTAAATTAAATGCCGCCTATGTGGTTACGGGACTGCTTTATGGAAACGGTGATTTTACCCGCACACTTGAAATAGCAACACGACTGGGACAAGATTCGGATTGTAATCCGGCTACCGCCGCAGGCGTATTGGGCGTGTTGAAGGGATACAGCCATATACCTGAATATTGGCTGAAGCCGCTCCAGCAGGCGGAACATCGGAATTTCGGATACACGGATCTTTCTTTGGATCAGGTTTATCGGCTTAGCTATCAACATGCGCTGGCCAATATCCAGTACCATGGTGGCGATACCGTCGGTACGGCGGTACGGATACCGATTTCGGAAGCCCGGACGGTTGCTTTTGAGGAAAATTTTGCAGGACATCATCCACGCGAATATATTCCGTTAAAAAGGACATTTTCAGATGAGATCGCATTTGATATAGAAGGAATTGGCTTCGTTATCCGGGGATATGTACAAAAAAAAGTGGCTGACGCAGCAGAGCATGTAGTACGTGCAGCGCTCTATATAGACGGAGAAGAAGTGGAACAGGCTAACTTTCCCAGTGATCCGATAAAAAGCAGAACAGAATTATTTTGGAGATACCAGTTGCCGAAAAAAAAACATCGGATAGAAATAAAAATTTTATCTCCTCACCCACAGTACGAGCTATATGCGGTCGACTGCTTGATATATGATAACCTGAAATGAGTATTGCAGTGCAGCGTATATTGTTTCAACAAGCGCACGGGTATTACAATACCTGGCCTTTCGGTGTTCAGCAGGTTGCGATTGACCGTTCCAATGGGAAGTTAACCAGACATTCGAATTATTAGTGATTAAATTAAAAGAGAAAATGCGTATAAAAACATACAACCGAAGGGAGTTTGTAAAAGCAGCATCGTTGACGATTGCAGGGGCGGGAGTATTACATCACTCTCTCTTGCAGGCACGTCTTTTGGTTGCACCGGCGGGAAAACGCATCGGCGTAATCGGTTTGGATACTTCGCATAGCGAGGTGTTTACCCGGATGATCAACACGGGAGGTGCGGAAATGCATGGGTACCGTGTGGTGGCAGCTTACCATCCTATGACGAACCGCGATATCCTCAACATCAAGCCGCAGATGGCCGCCGCGGTGCAAAAGCAGGGTGCCAGGCTTGTAAACAGCATGGACGAATTGCTGGACGCTTGTGATGTGGTATTACTGGAAACGATCGATGGGGTTCCACACCTGGAGCAGGCGTTGCCGGTACTGAAAGCGGGCAAACCTGTGTTTATTGACAAACCGCTGTCTGCCACGTTGGACGGAGCAAAAGCGATTGTCGCTGCCGCAGAAAAATATAAAACCCCTTTCTTTTCTTCCTCTTCGCTGCGTTTTGACGAAAACGTACAAAAGGTAGTGGCAGGAAGTATCGGTCGCGTGACGGGGGTCGATGTATTTACACCCGCGGAAATGGAGCCCAGCCATCTGGATATGGCGTGGTATGCACTGCACGGTCTGGAAATGCTGTATGCCGTTTTGGGGCGGGGTTGTACATCCGTGACCCGGCTGTACGAGGAAGATACCGATGTTATTATCGGTACGTGGGAAGATGGGCGGATGGGTACGGTCCGCGGTGTGCGGAAATGGCCGGCAGGAATAGCAGGTACGGCATTCGGAGAAAAAGGGACCGCGCCATTGGGACCGTTTTCAGAAGCTACTTATAAGCAGTTGATTGGTCAGATCATTCAATTCTTTGACAGTAAAGTGCCACCAGTCAGTGCCGCGGAGACCTTGGAGCTTTTTGCATTCATGCAGGCGGCAGACGAAAGCCGCAGGAATCAAGGGCGATCCGTTTCCGTAGCATCTTTACTAACTAACAACGAACGATAAGATGAGACAACCTTTGATTTTCTTTTGTCTGGGAATTGCTTTATCCGGGTTGCTGGCATCCTGCAACAGCGCTGGCAGCAGTGATCCGACCGTGAAACCCGACAGCAGCCGTTATACACGCACCGTACTGGCTGAAGGCCTGGATGAGCCGATGGAGATGGTGATCCTTCCGGGCAACGATGTGCTGTTTGTGGAGCGCAAGGGCGGGGTGCGGCTGTACAAAGACGCTACGAAGGAGCTCCGTGCAGTGGCTAATTTCGAGGTGTTCAGCGGCATCGAAGACGGGTTGCTAGGAGTCGTTGCCGATCCGGATTACGAGAAGAACCACTGGCTGTATTTCTATTATGCAGTGGCGGGCGAGAAGGCGGTAAGCAGGCTGTCGCGGATGGAATTCCGCAACGACAGCCTACTGCGGTCGACAGAAACCATCATCCTTGAAATTCCGACACAGCGTATCTACTGCTGCCATTCGGCGGGGTACCTCAAGTTTGACAAGGCTGGCAACCTCTATCTCTCTACGGGCGATAACACCAACGCGGAAGAGACAAATGGTTACACGCCGGTGGACGAACGCCCCGGCAGGGAACTGTCCGACGACCAGGCCACTACAGCCAATACCAACGACCTGCGGGGAAAAATCCTGCGGATTAAGCCGCTGCCGGAAGGGGGATATGCCATACCGGAAGGGAACCTGTTTCCAAAGGGCACAGCGGGCACACGGCCGGAGATCTATGTGATGGGTGCGCGCAATCCCTACCGCTATAGCATCGACGCCGAAACAGGTTACCTGTATTTCGGGGATGTCGGTCCGGATACCAAGCTGAAGGCCTCGGACGGCGAGCTGATGAGCTTCGACGAGATCAACCAGGTGCGGAAACCGGGGTACTATGGCTGGCCCTACTTTCTGGGTAACAATGAGGTCTTCGGGAAATACGATTATGCAACGGGAGAACTCGGTCCCGGAAAGGATCCTTCGAAGCCGATGAATGAATCGCCCAATAACACCGGACTGCGGGAATTGCCCCCGGCCAGGCCTGCAATGATCTGGTATGGAAAAACCAACTCGAAATATTTTCCATTGGTGGGCAACGGTGGAGCCAGTGCCATGGCGGGACCTGTTTATTACAGCAAGCATTTCAAGGATGCACCGTATAAACTTTCCGACTATTACGACGGGAAGCTTTTTATCTATGAATGGATCAGGGGATGGATCATGGCGGTTAGCTTTGATGAAGCCGGGAACTTCAAGGAGATGGAACCTTTCCTGGACCATTGGAAGTTCGATGCTCCTGTAGACATGCAGTTTGCACCCGATGGCGCTATCTATATGCTGGAATATGGCACGAACTGGTTCTCCAAGAATACCAATGCCCGGTTGATACGCATCGAATATGCCGAGGGCAACCGTAAGCCGGTTGCTTCCATCGCAGTGGACAAGCAATATGGCGCAGCACCTTTGACGGTATCCCTGTCGGCTAGCGGATCCATGGACCATGACGAGGGGGATAAGCTCTCCTTCAGCTGGCTTGCTGATGGGGATAATTATGAGGGTGCAACTGCCTCCCATACATTTACCAAGCCGGGGATATACGACGTGGAGCTGACTGTAAGCGATAACCATGGCGGTAAGGGTACGTCGTCGACCCGCATTTATGTGGGCAATACACCGCCGGAAGTCCATATCCGTACAACTTCCAACCGCAGCTTCTATTGGGACGGCAGTACGCTGGATTATAGGGTGGAAGCAAGCGATAACGAAGACAGCGTGTCTGTAGGAGATGTGGCTCTTGCGTTCGGCTATATACCCCATGGCAAGGACGCCGCGTTGGTGCTAAGCGGTGGACAGGATCCGAACAGCCTACGTTACCTGAAGGGACAGCAACTGATTGCCGACCTTGACTGTAAATCCTGTCATTCCATTGATAAAGAATCCGTAGGCCCTACGTATCAGGCAGTGGCTGTCCGGTATGCAGGGAAACCAGGGGTTGAAAACCTGTTGATCGATAAAATCATCAAGGGAGGCAGCGGCAACTGGGGCGAGCGTGCGATGTCCCCGCATCCGGAATTGGCGGAAGGAGACGCACGGGAAATGGTGCGCTACATCTTGTCGCTGGGACAACAGCGGCAAAAGCTGCCGCCGGAGGGACGCCTGCTACTCGATGCACATCGCGACGGGGATACGGACGGTGTATACCTGCTCAGTGCCCGCTATACGGATCAGGGTGCCAACGGGATCCCGCCCTTGAACGGACATGACCACATCCTGCTGCGCAACCCGCTGGTGCAGGCCGAGGATTTTGATGCGGGTAATGTAAGCATTGCGACGGTTACCACAGCCTTTATGTCGTATGTGTACGGAATCCGCAACGGCAGTTACATTTTATTCCGCGGGGTTGACCTGGCACATGTACGCCATATCGGCTACCGGGCGCAGGCCAGCGGTGCCGGAGGTACCGTCGAGCTACACCTGGACAGCATCGGTGGGCCGGTGGTTTCCCGTTTGGAGATACCGGCGGGTAATTTCAGCGGTGCGGAAAGTGGCTGGAAGGAGATGGTGGGATCGGTGGACGAAAGCCCGGGAAAGCATGATCTTTACTTCGTATTTGTGAACGGTGAGGCGGGAGATAAAGCACTGTTCAGCATCGACTGGCTGAAATTCTATAACCGGTAAGGGAGAGTTATGCCGATATCGCTGCGATTCCGGCTTTCGCTGGCCATGTTCTTGGAATTTTTCACGTGGGGTGCCTGGTACGTTACGCTGGGAACCTATTTATTCGATCGGTTCGGCGCAAGCGCTGTGCAAGTCGGATCGGCCTATGCCAACTTTTCCCTTGCCGCGGCGCTATCGCCGGTGTTTGTGGGGTTGGTGGCCGACCGTTATTTCGCGGCCCAGCGGGTGTTGGGCGTGCTGCACCTGCTGGGGGCGGGCGTATTGATATTGCTGGCGCGTACCGACGATTATGGGCCGTTCTGGTGGCTATTGCTGCTGTATACGCTGCTATATGCGCCCACCATGGCCCTGATGAATTCCATTACCTTTCGGCAACTTAGGGATGGAGGCAGGGAGTTCCCCCTGATCCGGGTATTTGGCACGGCAGGCTGGATCGTTGCCGGACTGCTGCTGGGTTACTTGGGCATGGAAAGCAGCGCATCACTGTTTTACTTGGCGGCGGGGTCCTCTGCAGTGCTCGGCCTGGTGAGTTTTACACTTCCCGATACGCCCCCGGACCGCACGGAAGGTGCCAGCTTGGGTTCTGTGCTGGGGAAGGAGGCATTGGTATTGTTCAGGAAGCGTTCCTTTCTGGTGTTTTTTCTTTCCTCGCTGGCAATCTGTATTCCACTGTCTTTTTATTACAGTTTTGCCAATCCGTTTCTGAACGACCTGGGCATCACGAATGCAGCGGGAAAGATGACCCTGGGACAGCTCTCGGAATTTCTGTTTTTACTGGTGATACCGCTTGCTTTTAAACGGTTTGGTATCAAAGCGATGCTTGCCGTAGGGATCGTCGCCTGGGTTATCCGTTATGTGCTGTTTGCCTACGGCGATGCGGACAGTCGGATGGGCATGTTGTACGTGGGCATCCTGTTGCACGGGGTATGCTATGATTTCTTTTTTGTAACCGGGCAGATCTATGTAGACCGTGCTGCGGGCGAGCGTATCCGTAGTGCCGCACAGGGTTTAATTACCTTCGCAACGTATGGGGTGGGTATGCTGATCGGGTCGTATGTCTCGGGGCTGGTCACCGGACGGTTTGCCCTTCCAAAAGGAGGGGGTGTGCAGTTTGACTGGCAAGGGGTTTGGCTTATTCCGGCAGGCATAGCCGCAGCAGTATTGGTGGTGTTTTTAATCACGTTCCGTGAGGAGCAACGTGAAAAGGTGAATAACAACAAACGTAATAATAAGGATAACGCAAATGAAGCACACTAAAAAAGTACGTGTACTGGTTGTAGGTTGTGGCAATATGGGGGCTTCTCATGCGGCGGCCTACCACGCAATCGATGGTTTTGAAATCTGCGGACTGGTTTCCCGGGGTGTCAGCAAGAAACAACTAAATGAACACCTGGGAGGGGGATACGCATTGTTTGATGACTATGCTACAGCACTAACGGAAACTTGTCCGGATGCGGTCTGTATATCGACGTATCCGGATACGCATGAAACGTATGCAATTACGGCCATGGAACACGGTTGCCACGTCTTTACCGAGAAACCGCTTGCCGATACCCTGGAAGGGGCCAGGCGTGTTGCGGCTACGGCCGAACGGTTGGGCAGGAAGCTGGTGATAGGTTATATCCTGCGGTACCATCCTTCCTGGCAACGGTTTGTTGAATTGAGCGGCGGGCTGGGAAAGCCTTTGGTGATGCGGATGAACCTAAATCAGCAGAGCCATGGCCGGATGTGGGATGTGCATCGTAATCTGATGAAAAGTCTCAGCCCCATCGTGGACTGCGGGGTGCATTATATCGATGTGATGTGTCAGATGACGGGAAGCAAGCCCGTTCAGGTGAACGCCATCGGGGCAAGACTTACCGATGACATCCCAGCAGATAACTACAACTACGGCCAGCTGCAGATCCGTTTTGAAGACGGTTCGGTAGGGTGGTATGAGGCGGGATGGGGCCCGATGGTGAGTGAAACAGCGTTCTTTGTAAAAGATGTTTTCGGACCAAAGGGATCGCTTTCCATTGTCGCCAAAGATGCAGGGGGAGTGGGCAACTCAGACAATGTGTCTGCCCATACGAAAACGGAGTCACTGCGACTGCACCTTGCGGATCTGGATAATCATAACGCATTTGTGAAGCCAGACGAATGGATTGACCTGACGGATGAGCCGGATCATCAGGAGTTGTGCAACCGTGAGCAGCGTTTTTTTCTGAAAGCAATTCAGGAAGATTTGGATTTGACCGAGGTGACAGCTCATGCCATCAGCAGCCTGCAGATCGCCTTGGCCTGTGACGAATCCGTGAAAACAGGGAAGCCGGTTTATTTGTAATTACCATTCTTGTGAATCTGGATTGCTTTTTATAACTTTTTAGTGAAAGGATGGGAATAAATGCATTGAAAATATAACTTTACCCATTAAATACAGAAACTAAAAAGCAACATACTCAATGAACGAAAAAAGCACAAACAGTTCTGCGGTATCCCGCAGGGATTTTATCCGGTTGGGCGCTGCATCTGCGGCCGGATTTATGGTGGTTCCCCGGCATGTTTTGGGAGGAAAGGGATTTATTGCACCGAGTGATAAACTGGTCGTAGCCGGTATCGGTGTAGGCGGTAAAGGTGAATCTGATATCGCCATGTTCGACCAAAGCGGTAAGGCACAAATTGTCTACTTATGTGATGTGGACGACCGTAGAGCGGCCAATTCCGTGAAGCGATTCCCGAACGCGAAATACTACAAAGACTACCGGGAAATGCTGGATAAGGAGCACAAACATATCGACGCTGTTTCCATTTCCACACCGGATCATAACCATGCGATACAGGCACTGGCAGCCATGCAATTGGGTAAACATGTATATGTGCAAAAGCCATTGACGCATGACGTGTGGGAAGCACGCCTACTGACGAAAGCTGCGAAAAAGTATAAAGTTGTCACCCAGATGGGTAACCAGGGAGCTTCTAGTGACGGACCCCGCGTGATCCGCGAATGGGTGGAAGCGGGGCTGTTGGGCGACATTCACACCGTTTATTGCTGGACGGATCGCCCGGTTTGGCCGCAGGGCATCGCATGGCCTACTGCTACCGCCTCTGTTCCAGCGGAGCTGGATTGGGATCTGTGGCTCGGTACCGCACCCCAACAGAACTACGTGGATAAATTGGTGCCCTTTAATTGGCGTGGATGGTGGGACTACGGAACCGGCGCACTGGGTGATATGGGATGTCACCTGCTGGAAGTTCCTTTCAGCGTATTGGGGTTAACCTATTTGCAAGATGTGCAGGCAAGTGTCGGAACCGTATATGTAGATGAGTTTAAGCGGGGGTATTTTCCCGAAAGCTGCCCGCCTTCCAGCCACGCCGTCATGACATTCCCGAAGACGGCCAAAACAGCGGGTCCCATTAAATTGCACTGGATGGATGGCGGTATCCAGCCGGAGCGTCCGGACGAGCTTGGACCCAACGAAATATTTGGAGATGGCGGCAACGGCATCCTGCTTATCGGTACAAAAGGGAAGGCATTGGCCGATACATACGGACAGAATGCGCGCCTTTTGCCCTTATCCCGTATGGAGGGATTAAATGTCCCCAAGAAATATGAGCGTGTTCCCGGTGGATCTGAGGGGCATTATGCACAGTGGGTGGAGGCTTGCCTGGCAGGCTACGGAAAGAAGACCGTTAGTGCGCCTTTTGAAATTTCCGGTCCGCTGACCGAGGCGTTGCTGATGGCAAACCTGGCCATCCGTGGAGCTGACATGCAAATCAACGGAAAGTATCCGGCACGGAATATGAAGCTGGTGTGGGACAACGAAGCGATGAAAGTGACCAATTTTGAGGAAGTGAACCGGTTTGTGAAGCGGGAGTACCGTAGAGGTTGGGAAGTAAAAGGAATCTGATTCCTGTAATAGATATCGGAAAACAATAAAAAGGCCGTCCCCCCCCCGTTGAAAGCTTGCTTTCAACGGGGGGGGGGACGGCCTTTTCGTCAAAGCGCCTGCTTTGACGTTGAATAAAAAAATTTATATTATTTTTTTGTTTACAAAATTGTTGTATGTTTGCATACATATATTTGTTAGTGCACCAATTCATTACCAGTTAAATTGAGTTTTTAGAGGGATTTATGGGAGTGATATGACGCTTTATGATTGGATAAAGCGACTTTTTAGAAAATATCACGCTTATTTTTCGTAAACAGCTTTTTTTGGCTATTGAGTAAGTGGTCTGTTAGGGTTGACTGATTTTTGAAGTGTTTGGATGGTGTTGTTGTTTACATAAATGCGTGGTTTTAATGAAAGTTAGCATAATTGACTAAACAAAAATCAACAAATGGAAGAAAAAAATGAATCGTTGACAAGGGGACGGTAGTTATGAAGTGTAAACTAATTAAGTGAATTTATAAATGAACAGTAAACCAAACAAAATTAAGTCAAGCCTTATGTATAGACAACTGCTGTTTGCTTTGAGTGTATTTGCCATGGTCGGCAATGCATGGTCGGCTTCTTCAAAAACGAAGGTTCCGTTTTCACCGGGAGCGCTGTGGGCGCAAGGATCAGCCCAACAACCGGTTAAGGGGGTGGTCAAAGACGAACGTGGCCAAGTGTTGGGGGGAGTTGAGGTTCGTAACCTGCGTACTTCCGAGGTGGTTGTGTCAGACTCCGATGGTTCTTTCGTGATCGTGGCAAATCCGGATGACCAACTGCAATTTAGAAGTATCGGGTACGGGCTTGTGGTCCGGGCGGCCGGTGAGGCCAAGGAAGTGCAGCTAACTGTTGAAGAGAGCGTTCTTGAGGAGGTTGTTATTGTAGGTTACGGTTCTCAAAAACGGCAGAACCTAACAGGTTCTGTTGCCAGTGTAAATTTCAATGAAGCAACGACAAGCAGGCCTACCACGAATTTGTCTTCTGCACTTGTCGGATTGAGCCCGGGATTGAACATAGCCCAGACGTCGGCAACTCCCGGTGGGGAAGGGTTCAACATCTTGGTGAGAGGCCAGGGCACGATGAATGATGCGTCGCCGCTTGTCGTGATCGATGGTGTGCCCGGAGCACTGAACGATGTGAATCCGAGCGACGTGGCCAATGTCAGCGTATTGAAAGATGCCTCGTCGGCCGCTATCTACGGATCACGGGCCGCCAACGGTGTGATTCTGGTAACAACCAAAAGGGGAAGCAGGGATAGCAAGTACAAATTCTCTTATAATGGATACGCAGGTTCGCAAAGCGCCGCAAACACCATCGATTACATCACAGACATGGCAACCCACATGGAGCTGGTCAATGAGTCTGAGGGCCGGGAGAAATATGCCACCGATCTGATTGAACAATGGCGAACCGAATCGGCGGCCGGAAACCCATTATATCCCAATACCGATTGGTACGGCGAAATGCTGAACAACTCATTGCTCACGGAGCACAATGTATCGGTAAGTGGCGGCGGCCAAAATAGCAACATGGCGCTGTCGTTGGGTTACCTGAATAACAAAGGAATCATAGACAATTCGGACTACAAGCGTTATATCTTCCGGCTGAATGCCGATGCCAAAGTGGCTGATTTTCTGCGTGTCGGCGGCAATGTGTTCGGAAACTGGTCAGACCGCGATCTCATTGATGCGTCGTCGTTCTTTTCCACGATCCGCAATACCACACCGGGTGTGATCCCGCAGTATGAAGACGGCCGATATGGAGGTGAGATGTTTCCAGGGTTGCCTGCGGGTTCCAATCCAATGGCTTACATAGATAACATTCGGGGAAATGCAGAGCGTCAACGCTTGGGATTGAAGTTTTTCGGTATTGTCAACATTCTCAAAAGCCTCGAATGGGAAACCAGTTTCGGTTTCAATTACAACAATAACCGCAACTGGCAATACGTGCGGCCCTATTCGCTCTGGAACCTCCAGACCGATTTCAAGTATCCGCAGACACCCAGTATAAACAGCCTGTTCAATAGCAGTCGCCGGGATTATTCAACGGTATTTAATTCCCTGCTCCGGTATACGGAAACTTTTGGCGGAGCACACAATGTCGGCGTGTTGGTAGGTTTTGATCAGCAGTACAACCGGATGGACATGTTTGACGCCAAGAAGAACGACATCTTAGGCGATGATGCCATCTATATTTTGGACGCAGGGGCCAATATGGAGGCGATCAACGGGTCCGGAACCGATGATGCGCTTCAATCGTTTTTCGGACGGATCACCTACGACTATAAACAAAAATATTTGATTGAAGCGAATGCCCGGTACGACGGATCGTCCCGGTTTGCCAAGGAAAACCGGTGGGGATTTTTTCCATCCTTCTCCGCAGGTTGGCGGCTTTCGGAAGAGGCGTTTGCCCAACCCCTGAAAACGGTGTTTGACGACATCAAGGTCAGGGGATCCTGGGGAAGGCTCGGTAACAACCGGATCGGTGACTACACCTACCAGATCGTTTATGGATCGTACCTGTATCCATTCGGTGGTCAGCTGCAGCAGGGGGTAGGTCCTACGGAAATCGCAAACAGCAACATAAAATGGGAGACGACCACGATCAGCAACGTGGGGTTGGATCTGGTTTTGTTGAAAAACCGGCTGACGGTAAGTGCGGAATATTACGACAAGACGACGACGGATATCCTGACGAAAATCCCGATCCCATTGGTGATGGGGAATTTCCTTCCCCCGTGGCAGAATATTGCAGCAATGCGCAATAACGGACTTGAATTTCAGGTAGGATACCAGGGCAGGGCGGGCAACGACTTCACCTATTTCGTCGGTGGTAACCTGTCTACGGTGCACAATAAGGTGCTGGAATTCAACGGGGATCAATCGATCAGTGGGGCTACCATTACCCAGGAAGGCAATCCATTCAACAGTTTCTATATGCTGGAGTTTGATCACATTATTCAGGACCAATCCGAAATTGACCAGTTGCTGGCCGATGGATACACGTTTGGAACCTACGTAGGGGGTGTTCCCTCGCCCGGAGATATGCTGTATAAAGATGCCAACGGCGACAAAGTGTTCAACGATGCAGACCGGGTGGTGAAGGACTATTCGTCACTTCCCAAGTTGAATTATGGACTTACCTTGAGTGCGGCTTATAAGGGCTTTGACCTCAATGTGGTGGGTCAGGGCATCGGCGGTGTGCGGCAATACTGGGGCAATGACGGGTTCAATACCTTTAACATCAACGAGGGCTTTTTGCAACGTGCGGAGATCTTAAATCGCTGGACACCGGAAAACAAGTCGACCGAATACCCGCGTTTGCGGACATCGGGGTCAGCACTGAATACGGCATACAGTGATTACTGGCTGTACAATACCGCTTATTTCCGGATTAAATCCATCCAGTTGGGCTATGCGCTGCCATCGGCAACCACATCCAAATTCAAGGTGGACCGGTTGCGGATCTATGCCAACCTGGAGAACTTCTTTACTTTTACAAAATTTGACGGATACAATCCAGAGAACGCCAGTGTTGCTTATCCGTTGATGAAGCAGTGGATACTGGGCTTGAACATAACATTCTAATAACAGAATCATGCAGATGAACAAACTAAATATCATAGGGGTACTTGTCCTGTTGTTGGGCACGCTATCCGCTTGCAACGACTTTCTGGACAGAGACTCATTGGTGGGATTGTCCGAAGGGGGTTTTTGGAAGTCAGAGCAGGATGCGATCATGGGAGTAAACGCCGTTTACGAAGTTAACCGGGAGTTTACAAATTCCATTGTCATCTATGGGATGATGGACGATTTTACCGACATCTCCTACCAATCCTTTGCCACCGGGTTGACCACCGGCGCATTCCCGGCCAATGCGGCGTTTTACTCGGCCTCATGGGGGATGTTTTATAAGGGGATATACCGGGCAAATACGGTCCTGAAAAATGTGCCCGGCATTGCGATGAACGAAGCGGTTAAAAACCGGATTATCGGTGAAGCGCATTTTTTGCGTGGATATTATTACTTTAAGCTGTGGGATTATTTTGGCGGTGTTCCGATCTATGATAAACCGATGAATGTGGATGAGGCGTATAAGCCGCGTGCGACTAATGGGGAGGTTTATGCGTTCATTGTGAATGACATGACCGAAGCCTATGCGTTGTTGGAAGGTTCGTACAGCGGGTCGGATGCCGGCCGCGCCACAAAGTGGGCGGCACTGGCGATGCGCGGTAAGGCGCATCTTTGGGCGAAAGAATATGAAAAAGCCGCGGCGGATTTCCGGGAGTTGATGGAAAAGAGCGACCGGGTGCTGTTGGACGATTACCATACGTTGTTCCGCGTAGCCGGAAATAACAACAGCGAAGTGATCTTTGACGTGCAATATGTTGCGGAGAAAGGGTATGGCATTGCCACCGACCGCAACTATGGTAACGCGATGGGTGCTACTTCGGGTTCCCAGCGCACGCGTCCCACTCCTGAACTGGTCAACGCCTATGAGATGGCGGATGGCACCCCGTTCGATTTCAGTAACTTTACCAACGCGGACGGTGATCCGTTCAATCCGGATAACCCGGCAGACTGGAATGATGAGGCTTCGGTGCGGGCACTGTTTGCGAATCGAGATCCCCGGTTGCAGCAGGCAATTGTGGTGCCTTGGTCAACATTTGTGGGCAGGGGCGGCGCTGAATACCTGTACCGGTTCCCGGTGGTGACCACCGATCCGACGTCATACGTTCCCGTTTGGACAAACGGTAGCTATGCGTGGCGCAAATTTGTGGAAACTGGCTCGGTCTATACACTTCAGGACAACATGCCGCAGAATTTTCCCTTGATCCGCTTGGCCGACGTGATACTGATGTATGCGGAGGCACAGAACGAAGCCTTGGGCGCACCCGATCAAAGTGTTTACGATGCCGTAAATGCCGTGCGTAATCGGGCGGGCATGCCGGATTTGCCCACCGGGTTGAGTAAGGGGCAGATGCAGGAGCGCATCCGTCACGAGCGCATGGTTGAACTGTGCGGCGAAGGGCAGCGCTATTCGGATATCCGGAGGTGGGGAATCGCCAAAGACGTGGTCGATGGCGTCTGGATGACGGAGTTTACGGGTGTTCAGATCCGTCAGCGGGGATTCCCGGATCACTATTACCTGTGGCCGATCCCGCAATCCGAAAAGGATGTAAACCCGAATTTGGATCAGAATCCAGGATGGGAATAAAGAAATTAGGAGATGTTGCATAAGGCTATTTTAGTCACCGCTTTCGTACTGGCTGCTGTATTTTCTTTTGGGCAGGAGCATGCCGAACGTGTTTATTTCCTGCATAAGGGAAAAATCAACAAAGAAACGGCATTGCGGAAGAAAGTGAAGGAACAAAACAGCGAGAAGACCGGCGTGGCGCTCCGTGACCCTGTAAAAGGGGATGGCACGGAGCGTCCGGCCGACGTCGTGATGGAACTGATTGTCCCCGAACCGGGGACGTACGTGTTGACGGCAGAAGCCTATCCGATTGATCCGGAGAAGCTCAAGAAGGAAGATACGACCGGTATGCGCACGCTGAAAGGCGGATTCAAACTGGGAGCATCGCGGCCTACCGAACGCATTGTGTACGATACGTTCAGAGGGAGTAAACAGGAGCTGGGTAAATTTGAGTTTAGCAACACGCGAGAGAAGCTGAACATATGGCTTCCTGGAAATCTGGTGTTCTGCACCCTTTCGTTAACGCCTTATGCCGCTCCCGTGGCGCCGCCCGAAGCGGAAAACTATAAACCGACTGTGCTGCCGTCTTCGGGCAGACCCCGGCTTTGGGTAAATCAGGAGAGTTTGCCGACTGTGCGGAAACGGCTTCAGGCTGCCGAGCACAAAGATGCGTGGGAAAAAGTGAAGGCAAACGCGTTGAAACCCTATCATTTCGACTTCAACATCGATCGGGAACTATTCTATGACGAAAAGTTGGAGCAGGCGATCGAGCAGAAAGCCTTCTTTTACCTGGTGACGGAGGACAGGACCGTAGGGGAAGAGGCGGTCGATCTGGCGGCCAAGTACCTGTCTGTGCTGGAGTTCGGTAATGTGTCTTACGGGGATATCACACGTGAACTGGGCCGGGCGATCTATACCGGTGCGTTGGTATACGACTGGTGCTACGACCTGATGGATGGCGATACGAAGGCTTCAATGCGGAAGGATTTCCGGCGCCTGGTGCGTGATATGGAGATCGGCTGGCCGCCCTTTTACGGTGTGGAAAGCATCGTAAATGGGCATGGGAACGAAGCACAGATTTGCCGGGATATGCTCTCGTGGAGCCTGGCGGTGTACGACGAGGATCCCGAGCCGTATAAGTATGTTTCGTATACGATTCTGGAACAGTTGGTGCCAATGCGTAAATTCGAATATCAGTCGCCCCGCCACAATCAGGGAGTTGATTATGGGGCTTACCGGTTCGGGTGGGAGATGCATGCGGTGTGGCTGTATTACCGGATGCTGGGCTACCCGGTATTTGATGACAACATCAAGAACCTGCCCTACTATTGGCTGTACATGCGGCTTCCGGATGGGTATATGTTGCGCGACGGCGATATGTTCAGCGTGAAAAACCAGGGGAGTCAGCCCATTTATTGGAAGCAGCCGCAGACGATGCTGCTGTGTTATGCCTATGCCAACGACCCACTGTTGAAGGGGGAGTTTGAGCGTCAGGGAGGCTTGCCCGACAATCCGGTGCTCTTCCTGTTGTTGGATGATCCGGCGCTGAAGGCCAAATCCGACTTGTCGGGATTGCCCTTGACCAAGGATTTCGGTCCGGTGCTGGGCGGAATGATTGCCCGTACGGGATGGGATATCGATTCGACCAGTAATGACGTAGTGGCTGAAATCAAGGGTGGAGGGTATCATTTCGGTAACCATCAGCATGCCGACGCCGGTGCGTTGCAGCTTTTTTACCGGGGGATGCAGGTAGGTGACCTCGGTCTGTATCTTTCCTACGGGCCGCCTTACGATTTTGAGTTCAACAAACGTTCCATCTCGCACAGCATGATGCTGTTGCATGATCCGGACGAAGAACTGCGCTTCCGGACCCGTTTCCGGGACGGCGGATCGCGGTTCAGCCAGCGGTTTCCGCGTACACCGGAAGAAGCACGCACCGATCGCTGGTTTGACTACGGTTCGGTGATTTCATCGGATTTCGGGCCGTCTCTGCTCCATCCGGCTTACAGTTATTTCGATGTGGACCTGACCGCGGCGTACAGCGAGAAGATGGTGAGCTACCGTCGTTCCTTTTGCTTTCTTGATTTGGACCGAACGGATGTGCCGGCCGTGGTGATCCTGGCCGATGACATGGAATCGGCCGATCCTGATTTTAAGAAGTATTGGCAGATCAACACCCTTAACCTGCCGGAACAGACCGCAGAAGGGATCGTACTGCACAACAAATTGGCAGGGAAAGTCGGCAAAACGTACGTGGATATGCTGGTGCCGCGGGCAGCGGACCGGACCACGACCGTGTTGAGCGGGGCAAAAGCAAACAGTACGTTCGGGCAGGAATTTGAAGTACGTTCCAATCGGCCGGAGGCAAACGGGCACCGGATACTGGTTTCGCCGAAGGCCGCCCAGACCCGGGACCATTTCCTGACGGTATTCCAGGTAGTTGATGGCGGCGCGGAACCATTGCCCATCGGTTTTGAAGAGCAGGACGGACGTTATCAGCTGACGGTTGCCGACCGCGTAGTGAGCATGCGGGCGGATGGGGGAAATACCGTTGGCCAGTTTACGGTGTCTGTTGCCGGAACAGGCGGTAAACAGGTGCTGCTTGCGGGATTAAACCCCGGATTCTGGCAGCTGACAAACGCGCAGGGCGCGGTGGTGGTTGTGCACGATGTGAAGCCGGGAAAGAATACATTAGCTGCCGAACTTCCTGCCGGAATATATACCGTAAGTCCGGGAAGAAGCCGGCTGCGGGAGAACTAATGGGTGGTTTTTTGTTAGGTAATTGGGCTTGTAGATGTATACAACTTTTTGTAACATTGTAAAGCGTTTACGAATGCTTATAGACTAAAGTTATTGCTATTTGGAATGAAGGAAGATTCACAGTCTAGCAAAGTGTATTTAGAGTTGCGGAAAAAGATACTTTCCAATCAATTGATTCCCGGTACGAGGCTGAAAGAAGATGCCTGGGCTACAAAAGTTGAGGTAAGCCGTATTTCCGTACGGGAGGCCTTAAACCGATTGCTGGGTGAAGGGCTGCTGGAGATTGGGCAACGGGGAGGATATTATGTGAAATCGATGACCGCCAGCGATTTGCATGAGATCCGGCAGCTGCGCGAAGTACTGGAGCGCGGGGCGATCCGGCTGGCCATCTGCAATGCTACAGACGATGATATTGTGGACTTGGAGCGGATTTGTGATGATTTCTCGCTGATGGTAAGGAATGGTTATTTTTCCGGGGCCTGTGAGGCGGATGTCCGCTTTCACGAAACGTTGATTAACATCGCCCGCAATAGCAAGCTGAAACAAGTCTATGAAATGAGTAACATCCCTTTGTTTCACCTGAAGCTGGGACAATCGCTGACACACATGGACGACTATGAATTGACGGACAAAGAGCATCGGGAGATTGTAGAAGCGCTCAAATCCAAGGATTTGGAAAAGGCGGAGAACTTCTTGGTGGAACACCTGCATCGCGGGGAATTGTCTTCGCTGGAACTTACTTAACTCGTTTTTTATTTTTCTTCCTGCTGGGTTGGGGGCGGTGTGCTGTCTGCACTTCCAGCGTGTTGCTGCTGCAATCGGAGTTGCGGTAAGCGCGGCCCGAGTTTTGTGTTTATATGTTATTTTGTTTACAAAAATATCATATATTTGCATACATAATTCTGCATTTAGTTCTTTGAATATAGCTGGGTGTACCGTCTAGGGCGGTGTCAGTATACCTTTCAGGCCGCAAGGGATGGTCAGCAGCTGACCGTTCTCGGCTTCTGTGACAACCAGTCCGAGTGTTCCGGAAGGATCAAATGCGCAGTTGGTCGGATTTTGGCCGGGCAGCGGAAGGGTGTGAATGCGTTGGCCATCGGGTGTAAAGACCTGGATGCTTGCGCTGCCGTATACGGCTACATACAGGTTGTCATATTCGTCGAAAGCGATACCGTCTGGGCCCAGGCCCCCTTCGGTGCGGGCCAATATCCGCGGATTTTGCCATTGTAGGTGTAGGCTGTCCCACTCGCCGATCCAGATGTGCTGGCTGCCGGTTTCGGCAATGAGCAACTGGCGATAATCGCGGGTGAAAGCCAACCCATTCGGGTAGTACAAGTGATCGGCGATGGTGACCAGTTCGCCATTGGGTGAATAGCCGCAGACATACCCATCAGGATTAAGGTCGGGGCCGGGGCAGGTGAAGACCAGTTGGCCGTTGCGATCGAAGGCCAGGTCGTTGGGCATGTTCAGGGGTTGGCCGTTCCGTTTAGAAACGATGGTAGGGGATGTGCCGGTTGCCGGGTTGTAGGTGCGTATGGCATTGTACCCCGAGTCACAGAACCACGGCGTACCGTCTTGTGCAATGGCCAATCCATTGGGCCGTCCGCCTACGGGATGGCGCCTGTAGCCGCCGCCGGTATATTGGATCAGGCTTTCGCCGTCCTGCTCGACGCACCACAGCGTACCGTTGTCGGTAAAAGCAGGTCCTTCCGGAAACCGGATGTGTCCGGCAATCGGGACGGGCGAGGCAAATTGTGGGGGTGGTGTGGTCAAATCCATGGCCAAAGCTACGGCAAGTAAGCATAGCATAGAAAAAAATCATCAAAAAAGATAAGCTAATTAACACGAAAAGTAAATGAACAATTGGGAGAAGTCGGCAGCTTTGCTGCAGAAAAACGAGCGGTGGATACCCGGCGGGGTGGTGTCCCTCAATAGGAAATCGACCCCGAATATCTGTTTTAATACGGGCAAGGGAAGCCGGGTGTCGGATATTGACGGTAATGAATACATCGATTACCAGGCGGGCTTCGCGGCCTCGTTTTTGGGGCATAACGATCCGGATGTGAATGCTGCAGTTGCCGATACGCTGCGTGAAGGCCTTGTGCTGATGGGCGCCGGTCCGACGGCATTGGAAGGACAGTTTGCCGAATTGTTCTGCAAATGTGTGCCTTCGGTTGAAAGCATACAGATTACCACGACGGGCTCGGAGGCGACCTACCACGCCATCCGGATTGCGCGTGCAGTGACCAAGCGCGACCACATCATTGTGATGCAGGGAGGATACAACGGATGGCACAGCGACGTTTCGTGCAACGTGATCAGCGCCCTGGAAGATGTCGGCGAACGGGTAAGCCCCGGTGAATACCCGTATGACGGATCGTCGGCGGGCGTACCCGCTACACAGCGCGCCCTCGTGCACATTGTCAACTACAACGACCTGGATTCCGTGAGGTATGTGCTGAAACGCTACGACGTAGCCTGCCTATTGCTCGAACCGATCTTGCAGAACATCGGGATTGTCCAGCCCATGGAGGGCTATCTCGAAGGGCTGCGTACACTGGCCGACGAACACGGGTTTCTGCTGGTGTTTGATGAGGTAAAGACGGGTTTCCGCCACGCATTGGGTGGCTACCAATCCATCTGCAAGGTACAGCCGGACCTCGCTACCTTCGGCAAAGCGGTGGCCAACGGCTACCCCCTGGGGGTGATCGGCGGCAAAAAGAAATACATGGATTATTTCGTGCATCCGGATAAAAAGGAACGCGTGCTCATCGCCGGCACTTTTAACGCGTTTCCGCTGACAACTTCGGCAGCAATTGCTACCTTGCGTAAACTTTCGTCGCCGCAGGCGGATGTTTATGGACACGTGTACCGGCTTGGAGCCGCAATGGAACAGGGACTGAACGAAATCTTTGCAGCTAAGGGAATAAAATTTTACGTGGCAAGGCAGGGTTCGGCATTCTGTGCCTATTTTATGGACCATGCCCCGCGCGATTTCCACGATATACTGGTAAACCATGATTTTGCGTTTGACCAGCTTTATCGCCGTAAGCTCATTGAAAAGGGAATTTTCCATTTTCCGCTTCCCATCAAGCAGGGGAGTATCTCGTACGCGCATACGGACGAGGACATCGCGATTACCCTGGAAAAGACGAAAGAAGTAGTAAACTCATTGTAAGCAGATGAAGATAACCGCAATTGAAACCCACGTTTGCCATGCGCGCATGCGCAATTGGATATTCGTGAAGATCGTGACGGACCAGCCTGGACTTTGGGGATGGGGAGAAGCCACGTTGGAATGGCATACCGAAAGTGTGGTGGGCGCTGTAAAGGACATTTCCCAGCTGTTGATTGGGGAAGACCCCCGGCGCATCGAATACCTGTGGCAGATGATGTACCGGCAGCATTTCTGGCATGGCAACGGGATTGTACGGGGCACGGCCATCAGCGGGATTGACATTGCGCTGTGGGACATCCTCGGGAAAATCCATGGTGTGCCCTGCCACGAGCTCTGGGGCGGGCGCGTACGGGACTACATCCGGCTGTACTGCCACCTGGGCGGAGGCAAGATGGAAGATTTCTACGAAACCGATCCCAGCGATGCACGGCGGTTCGGTGAGTTGGCGCAACAGGCCGTTGAAGATGGATTTACGGCCTTCAAATCCATGGCAGTGCCGGAAACCATGCCGCTGGAGGGCCTTCAGCCTATTAAGTATGCAGAAGCCTGCGTGCGCGCGATGCGGGAGGCCGTAGGGGATGAGATCGACATCATGGTCGATTGCCACGCGCGGCCAAGTCCGCGCATGGGCATGCTGTTTGCCAAGGCGTTGGAACCGTATGGCCTGTATTTTTTCGAAGAGCCTTGCTGGCCGGAAAGCATGGAAGATATTGCATTGATCCAACGGGCGGTTCAGACGCCCATTGCTTCGGGCGAGCGACTGGTAGGCGTGTGGGCGTTCCGCGAATTGCTCGAAAAGCGGGCAGTCAGTGTCATCCAACCGGATATTACCCACTGCGGCGGCCTGACCGAAGCGCGGCGTATCGGTGCGTTGGCCGAAGCGTACCGTGTGGCGATGGCACCGCATAACCCGCAGGGACCGGTGAGCACCGCAGCGTCCATTGAATTGGGATTTGCTACCCCGGCATACATCATCTGCGAAAGCGTACACAACGACGTGCCCTGGCGGCAGGATGTGGTTTCCGAAGGTTTTTCCGTGCAACGCGAAGGACGCATCGTACTGCCCAACGCCCGACCGGGACTGGGTATCGAGATCAACGAAGAAGAAGTAAAGAAACATCCTTTTCAGCAGGAAGTTCTCCAACGCACCTTCTACAAAGATGGTAGCGTAGGCGATTGGTAATTATCATTAATAGAAATACACATGTCGGTACATCAGGGATTTGAGGGGCAGACGGTCATGATCAGTGGCGGACTGGGAGATATTGCCCAGGCCACGGCATTGGCTTTTGGCAAAGCGGGTGCGCGTATCGCGCTTTCGGATATCACTCCATTGGATGAAGCGGAAAGCCGCATAGCCGAATTGCGGAAACAGCATGTGGAGGTGCATTATACCGTTGTGGACGTGCGCGATCCCGAAGCGGTGGCGATGTGGCTGATCGAAGTGACCAGCCTGTGGGGAAAAGTTTCCATTGCCATTGCCAATGCGGCGACCGTAACCATGAAGCGGTTTCAGGAGTTGACTCCGGCAGCGTGGATACGCGAGATGGAGGTGAACCTGAACGGGTCGTTTTTCCTGGCCAACGCTGCCTGCCGGCATTTTGTGGAAACGGGCATACATGGAAACGTCGTTTTCCTGGGCAGTTGGGCTGCGCATGCGGTGCACGAAGCTTTGCCGGCCTACGGGGTGTCCAAAGCGGCCATCCGCATGCTGTGTCAGTCTATGGCGCTGGAGTACGCACCGCATGGTATCCGGCTTAATGAGGTGGCACCGGGATATGTCAATGCGGGGCTGAGCCGCTCGGTGTGGAACGAGGATCCTTCGCAGGCCGAAGCAGCCCGTCTTCGGGTACCGGTACAGGCACTGATTGAACCCGCAGAAGTGGCCCGGCAGGTGCTGTGGCTATGTGACCCGCAAAACAAACACTTTACAGGCAGTACCTTGCTCATGGACGGCGGGCTTTCGTTGAAACGATAATTTGAAAATGCAATGGAAACATTGACGTACACACAGGCAGGGGTTACCGGCCGGTTTGCCATCGGGGAAGCGGCCATTACGCCACCCGTGGGAATCTATGCCCGCAACTGGGGCGCAGCACAGCATGACCAGGCGGAGGGGGTGCATCGGCCATTGATGATGCAGGCGCTGCTGATTGGTGGGCAAACAGACTCCGACTTGCTCGTGATGATCACCGCCGACTTGGGGTGGTGGAAAAACCAGGCCGATGAGCGGTACGTCCGCCATGCCATTTTAGAGGCATTCGATCTGCAGCCGCATCAATTGCTTTTCTGCCTGTCACACACGCATGCCGGACCGAGTATCTGCCGCGACGATATTGACAAACCGGGCGGGGAGTACATCGCCCCCTACCTGGACCAGCTGAAAGAAACGGCCATCGCGCTGATTTCAACGGGCCTGCAACGCATGGAACCGGCCACGCTGACGTGGACATACGGTGTTTGCGATTTGGCAACCAACCGCGACCTGCCGCAGGACGATACGTATTTTGTGGGATTTAATCCCGATGAAAAGGCCGATACGACGTTGCTCGTCGGCTGCATCCGCAATCACGAGGGAACCGTACAGGGGACGCTCGTAAACTATGCCTGCCACCCGACGACACTGGCCCATGACAACCGGCTGCTATCGCCCGATTATGTGGGGGCGATGCGGGAGGTGGTGTCTGCGGCAACCCAGGCGCCCTGCCTGTTTTTGCAGGGTGCTTCGGGCGAACTGGCACCGCGCGAACAGTACGTTGCCGATACCGGGATAGCCGATAGCCACGGCCGACAGTTGGGCTATGCCACGCTGGCCGCATTGGAATCGCTGCTGCCCATCCATAAGCAATTGGCACTTAGCGGCACGCTTACCTCCGGTGCTCCGCTGGCGATCTGGGAATACCGGGAATCAGCGGAGGAAACGGCACTAAAGGGCCGTATTGTCGACATCGAGGTCGACTTGAAGGAACTGCCCTCGCTAAGCGAAATCCAGGCCGAGTGGGAAGCCTGCACGGATCGCGTGCTGAAAGACCGGCTGTGGCGCAAGTTGAATACGCGGCGGGCGGTGGGCGACGGGCGGACAACCACCCTACAGGTGTGGGTATGGGAGCTGGGTGATGCATACATCGTCGCACAGGCAAATGAGGCCTATTCGGATTTCCAGATGGTTGTCCGCGCAGCCTTTCCCGGGCGGGCCATTGCCGTGGTCAACATCGCAAACGGCTATGTCGGTTACCTGCCCCCGGCCGCTGCATACGACCGCGATCAGTATGCAGTCTGGCAAACACCGTATCAACGGGGGGCACTCGAACAACTCATAACGGGAACCATCTGGGCGATAAAATAAGCACTACATGAACCTTTCTACAATCGATATCACCATATTCGCCGTCTATATCCTGGGCATCCTGGCGTTGGGGATCTATGCTGCGAGGCACAACAAACAAACCAAGCGCGACTATTTTTTAGCGGGCGACAAGCTACCCTGGTGGATGATCGGGGGGAGCATCATTGCCGCCAACATCAGCAGTCACCACCTAGTAGGTGCCATGGGAGCCGCATACAGCCGCGGGTTTGTGGCGGTTACGCTGGAATGGGCGGCCATTCTATTGGGGTTCAATGCCTTGCTGTGGGTCTTTCTCCCGTTTTACCTGCGGAATGGTTTTTTTACCATCCCGGAATACCTGCAGAAGCGCTTCGGAAAAGCCACGCGGGTCGTATATGACGTATTGATTTTGTTCACCTACATCTTTGTCGAAATCGGGGCGGTTTTATTTTTAGGCGCTTTGTCGCTGTATGCGCTATTCGGTATCCCCATTATATACAGCGTATTCACCCTGGCGGTACTGACAGGCATCTACACGATAGCGGGCGGATTGCGCGCGGTAATCTGGACGGAGATGGTGCAGCTTGGGGTATTGATCGCGGGCGGGATCGCCCTGACCATCGCTACCATCCATGCAGCCGGCGGATTGCAGTCCGTTGTCCATTCGGCCGCGGACTGGAAAATGATCTACCCGGCAGACGATCCGGACTTCCCGTGGACGATGTATCTGGGAGGAATTGTTTGTATCAGTGTTTTTTACTGTGCGACCAACCAGTTTATCGTGCAGCGAGTACTCGCTGCAAAAAATGAATGGCACGCGCGGATGGGCGTAATATTCGGCGATTACCTGAAATTTCTGGTGCCGCTCATCATTACCGTTCCCGCATTGGTTGCCCCGATGTTCTTGCCCCCGTTGGACAAACCGGACCTGTTATTCGCCACCTTGGTGGAAAAATTATTGCCCACGGGCTTAATCGGGTTGGTCATGGCCGGATTGATATCCGCCATCATGTCGCACATCTCGGGAGCGATCAATTCATGTACAACCATCCTGACCGTAGATATTTACCTCGAATACATCAATAAAGAGGCGACGGATAAGCAGGCTGTACGTTTCGGAAGGCTATCCGGTGTGGCCATCATCGTATTGGGTATCCTATGCTCAATCTTATTGATCAGCTATTCGGATAAGCCGGTATTCTTATACCTGATGAATCTCTACGGCCTGTTTACGCCGGGTATCGCCACGATGTTCCTGTTGGGGATATTCTGGAAGCGTACGACGTCGGCGGGTGCACTTACGGCGGGCTTTCTCACCATCCCATTGTCGCTGGTATTGGAATTTGCCTTTCCTGAAATGCCATTTTTCAACCGCACGGGTATTGTGTTCTGGACGTGTATGGTGGCCTGTTGGGGTGTGAGCCTGCTCACCAGGCCCCAGTCGGCCGCGCTATTGGAAGGGCTGATCTGGGACAAGGCAAGTTTGCAGCTCCCGGCCGAAGAACGCGCGCGCTACAGCGGGGTCAAAAATCCATTTTACTGGTGGTTGCTGATCACCGCAATCGTGCTTTTTTTCTATATACGCTACGCTTAAACGAACGGAATTATGTCGACTAAACAAGCAAATCAATCCGGTATGTTAGCCCGTTGGTTCCGGGCAATCGTGCCGGGTATCATCACCGCCGCGGTTGTCTTCGGCCCCAGCAAAATGACCGTTACCTCCAAAATGGGGGCCGAGTATGGCAATAGCCTTTTGTGGGTGATTGTCATCCCCATCCTTTTCATGGCGGTATACACGGCGATGGCTGCCCGCATCGGCAGGGCATCTTCGGTATCGCTGCTCGCCCTGGTGCGGCAAAAATGGGGGCGTACTGTGGCACTGATCATCGGCATCGGCATTTTTTTGGTGACGACCTCGTTTCAGGCAGGGAATGCCGTCGGTGCAGGGATCGCGATGGCCGAGCTGACCAAAACACCGATGGAAGTATGGGTGCTGTTTTTCAGCGCGGCGAGCATTGCACTGCTTTTTTTCAAAGCCTTCTACCGGATATTGGAAAAGGTGATGATCAGCATCATCGTGTTGATGCTGCTGTCGTTCGTTGCCACCTGTGTGGTGGTAAAACCGGAGCTTTCCGCGGTACTGGACGGGTTGCATCCGGTCATACCCGAGGGGTCGCTGCCGCTGATCATTGCCTTTATGGCTTCGGCGTTTTCACTGGTCGGTGCGCTGTATCAAGCATATCTGGTGCAGGAAAAGGCGAGAAACCTGCAACTGGCCAATAATGAGGTGGAAGACAAAAGCCTGACGGGAATCCTGCTGCTTGGGTTTATGAGTGCATGTGTCATGATCTGCGCAGCGTCGGTGTTGCACACGCAGGGATTGCACATCGAAAGTGCCGCAGATATGGGGCGGTCGTTGGAACCCTTGTTTGGCAGCTTCGCCACCGGCCTTTTTCTGGTGGGACTGTTAGGTGCGGCGGTGTCTTCGCTGATCGGCAACGCGACCGTGGGTGGGACATTACTCAGCGATGCCTTGGGCAAGGGCTTTCAGATGGACAAAAAGGGGGTAAAAGTATACATCGCCTTGGTGATGGTCGCGGGGGCATCGATTGCGCTGCTGTTTGGCGGACTGCCCCTCGAACTGATCGTCTTCGCGCAGCGGGTGACCATCTTCATCGTTCCCGCCATCGGACTGGCGATTTATGCAATCAGCAACGATAAGGCCATCATGGGCGATCTGGTCAACGGGCGGTGGAGTCGCGTGATGGGATTGCTGGGGCTCGTATTGGTATTTGTATTGGCGGTTGTCAACTTCAGGCAACTCTTTTTCTGATTTTAGGAGCTACATAAATTATGGAAACAATAGACATCGCCTATCAAAAGGCATTAGCACCTTCTCCGCGTTTGATCGCGGATATGGCACGGTTGGAGGGTGACCTCATCATTCTCGGCGTAGCCGGTAAAATGGGGCCCGATCTGGCGCGTCTGGCACGAAGGGCATTGGATGCCGCAGGCCAGACCGACCGGAAAGTCATCGGGGTATCTCGGTTTTCTGATCCGGAAACCAAAGCCGCATTGGAACGCGAAGGCGTCACGACCATCGCCGCGGATTTGTTGGACGATGCGGCGCTCGCGGCATTGCCCGCTGCGCCCAATGTCATTTACATGGCCGGGCACAAATTTGGAACCTCCGGAAATGAGTCGTTCACCTGGGCGATGAATACCTACCTGCCCGGCCGGGTGGCCGACAGGTACAAAGATTCCCGTATTGTGGTCTTTTCCTCGGGGAATATTTATCCCTTCCTGGCCGCCGCTTCGGGCGGGGCCTGCGAAAAGGTATCGCCGGAACCCATCGGGGAATATGCACAGTCGTGCCTGGGGAGGGAACGCATCTTTGAATACCATGCGCTGAAAAACAAAACCCCCATGGTTATGTACCGTCTGAACTATGCGAATGACGTAAGCTATGGTGTACTGGTTGAAATTGCCCGCTCGGTACGTGAAGAGCGCCCTGTGAACCTGGCTATGGGCAACGTGAATGTGATTTGGCAGGGAGATGCCAACGAATATGCCCTGCGGTCGCTCCTGCATACCACCTGCCCGCCCCGGCTGCTGAACATCACCGGTCCGGAAACTGCCTCCGTGCGTTGGCTGGCCAACGAGTTTGGGCAGCTATTTGGAAAAACGCCGCTTTTTGAAGGGGAGGAACAGCCGACTGCGCTGCTGAACAACGCCGCAGAATCGTTCCGGCTGTTCGGTTATCCGAATGTATCCCTCAAGGAAATGATGGCATTGATTGCGGAATGGCTGAAGGCAGACAAACCCTTATTGAACAAACCCACCCATTTTCAGGAACGAAAAGGAAAATTTTAGTAAACGATGGCATTGACTAAAGAACTAACAACATTATTGCAGCAGGGAACAGTCATTCCCGCACACCCGTTGGTATTGACCCCGGATCTACAACTGGATGAATACCGGCAACGCAGGCTCACCCGCTACTACCTGGAAAGCGGTGCAGGCGGCGTGGCGGTGGGCGTACACACCACCCAATTTGAAATACGGCGACCTGAATACGGCCTGTATGAGCGCGTGCTTGATCTGGCCGCACAGGAGGTGGCGTCGGCTCAGCTGCAACGGCCCTTTATCAAGGTAGCAGGCATCTGCGGTGCGACGGCGCAGGCGGTCGGCGAAGCGAAAACCGCGGTGAAGCACGGTTACCACCTGGGGCTGTTGAGCCTGGGCGGATTGAACGATTGGGACGAAGATCGGCTGGTAGCGCATGTGCGGGAAGTGGCTGCGGTGATCCCGGTATTTGGTTTTTACCTACAACCGGCAGTGGGCGGACGGATTTTGAGTTACCGTTTCTGGGAGCAATTTGCAGCGATCGAAAATGTGAAGGCCATCAAAGTGGCAGCATTCAACCGGTATCAGACGCTGGACGTGGTGCGGGCGGTATGTACTTCGGACCGCTACGATGAGATCGCCTTGTATACAGGCAATGACGATAACATCGTGGCCGATCTCCTGACCCGCTATGCATTTGAAGTCGGCGGCGAACGGCGGGAGAAACGGTTTGTCGGCGGACTATTGGGGCATTGGGCCGTCTGGACCCGTGCGGCGGTGTCGCTGTTTGCGGAAATCAAGGCCTGCCGCGATGCCGGCTATGTGGGCTGTGACAAGTTGTTGCAGCGCGGGGTGGAGGTGACCGACATGAACGCCGCGATCTTTGACGTGGCCAACCAGTTTCACGGTTGCATCGCCGGCATTCACGAAGTGCTGCGCCGCCAAGGGCTGATGGAAGGGATCTGGTGCCTGAATCCCGCTGAATCGCTTTCGCCCGGACAGGCCGAAGAGATCGATCGCGTGGTCAAGGCATATCCCCACCTGATTGACGATGATTTTGTAAAAACACTGTTAGGTAAGGAGTAATCTATGGTTGGATTCCGAAACCGGTGGAAGATCGGCCTGCTGCTTGGCGCCGCAGGAGTTGTCCTTTGGATAAATGGATGCATGCACCCGGTCGAAAAGGAAATATATGACGCATTTTATACGTTCCAAGGAGATACGTTGGGCGTTACGACGGTAGCGGATAGCCTAAAAGTGCCCTGGGAAATCGCTTTGGGGCCGGATGGCGATCTTTGGTATACGGAACAACACGGTGCGGTAAGCCGGCTGGATGTAAAGACGGGACACCGCAAAACACTGCTCCGGCTGGAGGATACGTTTGTGTTGCGAACATCCGGCCTGTTGGGGATGGCGCTTCATCCGGATATGGAAGCGCATCCGTATGTGTTCTTGGCCTATACGTCGGAAGAAGGAGGTAAGCAAGTGTCGCGCATCATGCGGTATACGTATCATGCGGAGCAGGATACACTTCTCGACCCGCTGGTCATTCAGGAATTTGGAGCCTGGACTTCCCATTTCGGGGCACGTCTGCTGATCGCTCCGGATGGAAAACTGATGGTCACGAGTGGCGACGGTGCCCAGGACGGCTATGCACAGGATACGAGCGTAGTGCTCGGGAAGGTGCTGCGGTTTAACATCGATGGTTCCGTGCCGGCTGACAATCCCATTGCCGGAAGCCCGGTCTGGGCATGGGGCTTCCGAAATCCCCAGGGCCTATTCTATGCAAGCAATGGAATATTGTATTGCTCCGAGCACGGTGATGCCACGGATGACGAGGTAAACATTGTGCGGAAGGGGCAGAATTACGGCTGGCCTGCCATAGAGGGCTATGTCGATACGGAGAAAGAACAGGCTTTTGCACAGGGACGGGCAGTGACCGACCCACTGAAAGCGTGGACACCGACGATTGCGCCCGCGGCATTGGTGGCCTACGAAGGCAATCAAATACCGGCATTCAGTAAGTCATTGTTGTTGGCAACATTGAAGGGAAGCGCTATCCGTTTGCTTAAACTGGACGAAAGCGGAGAACGCATTGTGAGCGACAGTGTATTGTTCGATCAGGTGTTCGGGCGTATACGTGCCTTGTGTGTAGCAGACAATGGCGACGTCTACTTCGGTACAAGCAACCGCGATTGGAACCCGAATGGGACACCTCAGCCCAATGACGACCGGATTCTGCGGATCAGAAAGGTTGGCCTGGCAGAAGTTGGAGACCGTCCGGTGCTGCCTGCGGTGGTGCACAGGGAAGGGGTGGATACGGCAAACCACGCCGCGGCATTGTACACCAATTATTGCGCAGCATGCCATAAGGCGGATGGAAAAGGTGTAGCGGATGTGTTTCCGGATTTGACGGCGTCGGCATTAGTACAAGGTGAGTCTCCGGATTCGTTAGTCCATGTCGTGCTGGCTGGCCGGAATGAAATGCCTGCTTTCCATTTTCTGAAGGATAACGAACTGGCGGAAATACTGAAGTACGTAAGGCAGCAGTTTGGCAGGGGTGGAGGTGTGGTTGATGAGGCAACTGTTCGTCAGGCAAGGGAATAGGAGGGGTAATTCACCAAAAATCATTACTTTTGGTGAATACAAAAGGGAAATATGATCCAGCGGATAATCCAGCAACCCATAGCAGACAGGTTGTTTAAGGGTAAGACAAAAGGGCGGCCGATTGGTTTTAAATCCATAGAAAAGCAAAAAGCCATCCGACTGATGTGGGATGGCTCGATATCCTGTAATGGTGGGCTAGCTACCGCTACTTCTTTTTCTCCAAAGCTGCGCGAACCTTGCGCACGAAATCGATTGAAACTTCAGCTACTCCGGCCGCAGCCTCATCGTCCAAGCCCAGTTGCTGGATAAGATTAGCTACCACATTGTAGCTCTTCTGCTCAGCACCTTTTTCAATGCCTTTCTCTTCACCCTCTCTGCGTGCATATTCAAGCGCACCGGCCGTATCCCACTTGCGTTTCAGACTCGCATCGTACATCTCTTTTTCCTCCTTTGTCAGTTTGCTGTATTCAGCAATATTAAATAGCTTTTCAAAAATCGGCTTCCGAAGGTAAAGCGGAATTTTGTTCAGTTTGCTCATGTTCTTCAGTACATACAGCCAACCGTCAAGATCCGTCTCCAACTCGGACTCCTCTTTGGCAAAGTTACGTAACTCTAGGTAAATAAACCCAAGGTCGTCGTAAAAAACTTCGCCCGTATCCCTGTTGCACAAGCAAATGTCGTGCAGGTACCGGTCGCCATGGCCGCCACCCGGCATGGCAAATCCGTCCATGAGCACGATGACGTACACTTCGGGGATGGCATAGTCCCATTCCTTCCGTTTACCCTTGGGCGCCTCGTCCGCTATGCGCTTGCTGCCATAATACAGCATGCGCCGCTTGAGGTTGATCTGTCCGCTCCGCTGCACCTCGATGATGAATACCTCACCATCGATGGCAGTGCAGGTAAGGTCAAATATAACACTGCCCAGCTCCGCCGTATCGCCCACATGTTCGTTCTTGTTGTACTCCAGCTCAACGATATGCTTCCGCCCCCGGAAGATACCGTTCAGCAAAGCGATCAGCAGGTCTTTGTTTGGCTCGGTACCGAATATCCGCTTAAACGAGAAATCCAAAAGCGGGTCAATGAATTTGCTGACAGCGGGTTGGTTTTCTTTCATAGTTAGATTCTTTACATGTCCAGCGTCTTGTTTCTTTTCATTCTCCAAAAGGCTGTATGGCAAAGATAAGGAAACACAAGGAAAAAAACTAAATTTCTTAGATAAATCTTGCGCCATTTTCCCGTACCTACATTCGACCAATTGCCCGCTGCCACCCGGCGTACTATCCATAAACTCAAAAAAAGGAGCATCAGGAACCAAGAATTCCCAAAACTCCTCGACTAACTCGAACCCCTCTCCGGCAGCACGGCCGTCCAGTTCGCGGTTTATTGATCCTAAGTATTTTTCGATTCGAGAGTCAATAACTATATCTCAAACAACGACAAAGTAAATCAATTATATAATTTGGAATACTATGACAATAATATAGAGCACATCAACGCCCTCTATGATGAACAAATTAAGGCTAAGGATACTTTGCTCGCGGAGCGTCAGAACGTATTAACGAGTTAAAAGAACAAATAATCGACCTCAAAAAGCAGCTTGAACAGTTCCGCGCTAAGCGAAGCGGGGTTGTGAATTAGATAAATGAATTGGTATGTTTGCGTTTACAATAAAATGAAGACATCATGGTAACCGAAGCGAGGAAACTGCACGTTATTGAGGAAGTGCTAAAAATAAATAACGAAGCATTGTTGACAGAAGTAGAATCTTTGCTTAAAAAGGCCTATACCTCCCCGAAAAAGGGCAAGTTGTCAGACAAATATAGAGGGGCGCTGAAGCTAACGGACGAGCGGGACGAAAGCATCCAGCAACAGCTTACCGATATGAGAAACGAATGGGATTGAAATATCTCTCATTTACTCATTTCTTATTTCTGTGTTGCCACTATGCATTGTTCACCATTGCCCGACCCCCATCACTGATCACCCACCACTGGTCACTGCCCCCCGGCCACTCCTCACTCGGTCCGTATCGCCTTAATTGGATTCTCCCTTGCCGCGCGAAGAGACTTGCCACATACGGTGATGGCCGCGATGGCGAATGCTATAAAGCCAGCTATGGCAAAGATCCACCATTCGATGTCCGTACGGTATACGTAATTGTCCAACCATTTGTTCATCATCCACCAACCGAGTGGAAAAGCCACCAAAAAGGATATGCCCACCAGTTTGAGGAAGTCTTTTGATATCAATAGGATGATATTTGAGATAGTAGCCCCCAAAGTCTTCCGGATACCGATTTCTTTTACCTTGGTTTCGGCGGTGTAGGTGACCAATCCAAAGAGACCAAGGCAGGAAATCAGAATTGCGATACCGGCAAAGACATTAAATAATTTGCCTGCTCGGATGTCGCTTTTGTAGAGTTTGTCGAACGATTCGTCCATAAACTGATATTCAAATTCAAACGCGCCATTATATTGTTTCCAAAGCTTTTCTACGGCGGTGATGGCTTGATTTGCGTCGGTGCCAGTGGTTTTGACATACATGCCTTTCAGCGGTATAGCCCGGTCTATGAACAACACGCATGGGCCAATGGCCCTTTTCAGGTCGTTGAAGTGGAAATCTTTAGCTATTCCAGCAATGGTCACAGGGCGGTATCTGAAAGTAATCGATTTGCCCACGGGATCGGTTAACCCCATTTGCTTGACGGCGGTTTCATTGAGGATGACGTAACCTGAATCCGCGGGCGTGCCCGCAAAGCCGTGGCCCTCGGTGAGTTGCACACCCAACACATCAAGGAATTGATGGTCCACTGCCATAAAGTTGACCATAAAGTTAGCCATACTGGCGGGCTTGCCTTCCCACTCGATGTCGCCTGTACCGTTGCCGATGTTGCTGATGTCACCACTTGCAGCTGTGACGCCCTTAACGCTGGGTTGGCTTGTAAGTTCGGCACGTACGGTTTCAAAGCGGTTTAGGAAATTTAGCTGGTTAAAGAAGAAGACATTTTCCTTGTCGTACCCTAATTCCCGTTTTCGGATGTATTCCAATTGACGGCTGATGATGAGGGTCGCGATGATAAATACCACCGAGCAGCTGAACTGCACGACCACCAGCGCTTTGCGGAAGCCATTGTTTTTGCCGAGGCCCGGTAAGATGCCCTTTAATGCCTGTGCTGGTTTGAAGGTGGACAGTAGCAGGGCCGGGTATATGCCGGCCAGTAACACCACAGCTAGCAGCGTGCCCCCGAAAAGCCACCATACGCGAGCGTCCAGTAGGCTGAATGTCATTCCCTTGCCGGAGAGGCTGTTATAGAGCGGCATGGCCATATAAGCCAATCCGATGGACAGCGACATCGCAATCAGGAATACAACAACGGATTCGGCGACGAATTGCCAAAATAGGTGACTCCGATTGGCGCCGACGACCTTGCGTACGCTTACTTCTTTGCTGCGGCGCGTGGAACGTGCCGTAACGAGATTGACATAATTAATACAGGCAATCAAGAGGATGATAATGGCGACCAGTGTAAAAATCCGTACCTGTTGCATGCCGCGTTCTTCCCCCTTGGCATTGTAAAGGTGAATATCCTTGATCGGTTGCAGGAAATATACCAGCGTTTTGAAGATTTCCGCCTCATTATGCCTACGGTGAAGGTCGGCCAACTGGGTTTCAACCTTTTTTGAACTCGCACCGGGTTGGAGCAGGAAGAAGGTTGGGTAACCAAAGCTTCCCCATTGCGCATTTAAACCACCTTCTTCCTGATTTTCGTTGAGCAAATCAAACGGTAGGAGAAAGTCGGCGTCGATAGAGGAATTTAGGGGAATATCGTCCATCACACCCGTAACGCGGAAATTGTGTTTGCTGTCAGCATTGCTGGCATCGAGGTTGATTTGTACGAATTGGCCCACCGCTTCTCGATTGCCAAAATATTTTTGTGCCAACGTTTTGGTGAGGATAATGGAGTTGTTATCAGGAAAAGGATTCTGGCGATTGCCTTCCAGCAGGGGGAAATCGAAGACCTGGAAGAAAGATGAATCCACATGCTTCCCGGTTTCGTTGAACCGGTTGTGATCATCGGATTTGCTGATCGTTGCTTCACTGTTGACGAACCGGCATGCTATTTCGACATCCGGTAACTCCGATTTCCCATATACGGCGAGCGGCGGTGGACCTACAGGCCATACATTGTCCGACGAGGCATCAAATGTCGTGGAAAGCTGGTAAATGCGCTCCCCTTTGCTGTGCATGCGATCGTAGCTCAGCTCGTCCCATACCCAAAGAAGGATGAGGATAGCGGCGGTAAGGCTCACGGCCAAGCCAACGATATTGATGGCAGTATACGATTTGCTCTTGGCGAGTGTACGGAAAGCAATTTTGATGTAGTTTTTTAGCATTTTTTAGTGTTCGGTGATCAGTGTTCGGTGATCAGGGATTAAACGTTTACTATTTGTTGATCAATAACCCATTTTGTTTCAGTCACTCATCACTGACCACCGATCTCTTAATTCTTAATACTCAACTCCTGAACCCGGTCATATGTTTCATAGCTCGAAGTAACCACCTTATCCCCGGGTTCCAAACCGCTGATCACTTCGTAGTAATCAGGATTCTGCCGACCGAGCTGCACGTCTACCCGGTAAGCCGTTTTGCCATCTTCGGTGAGCTTGAAAACCCAATTGCCGCCGGTTTGCTGGTAGAATCCGCCTTTGGCCAACAGCACCGCTTTGGTTTCGTCGCTGAGTGCAAGGCGGATTTGTAGCGTTTGGCCACGCCGTATACCGTCGGGAACCTCATTTACAAACTCCATGTCAACCTGAAAACGGCCGCTGGTCACTTGTGTATATACCTTCTTGATGACTAATTTATAACTCTTGCCGGCAAATGAGAATTCACCTTCCAGATCGGGGTAGATACGGGAAATATAATGTTCATCGATATCCGCGCGGACTTTGAATCCGGTTAGTACGTCGATCTGGCCAAGGCGTTCACCGGCCGGTTTGTTTTGCCCGATTTCAGCATCGAATGAAGTGAGCAGTCCATCTACCGGTGACCGGAGGATGAGATCGCCTACCTTTTTACGCATCAGTTCCAAGGCGGACATGCCGCTGGCATACAGTTGTTTGTTTTGTTCGAGTGCTTGGACGCTCCGGATGGAATCTTGCTCAATGTTTTCACGGGTGAGCTTAATCCGCTGCACCTGGTAATCGTAGTTATTTTTAGCTTCTTGGTATTCCTGGCTGCCAATGGCTTTTTGCTCGTATAGCGTTTTGTTGAGGTCATATAAACGCTTGGCTTCTTTCAAGGCATTTTCGGCATCGGCCATCTGGTTGCGGTTGTCAATGGCGGTCTTCTGCGCATTGGTTTGGGCGATCTGCATCTGGGTAAGGTTATTGTACACCTGGGTTTCCTGGGTTACAAGACTCAATTCCAGGTCTGTATTGGAAAGCCGCATAATCGGGTCACCCTTTTTGAGTTTAGCCCCGTCTTCTACAAACTTCTCTTCCACCCTCCCGCCGACAGAGGCATCCAGAAAAATACTGGTAATGGGCAGTACAGTGCCATTTACAGGAATAAATTCACGGAAGGAATCTTCTTTGACCTCGGATATGGTAATGCGTTCCGCGTCTACGTTGAGCTTTGAATTGCCAGAAGTGAAATAGTAGCTGGCAAATATCAACGCCAAGATACCCACTCCTCCTACCACCAGGGTGATACGTTTACTGTTCCACTTTTTTTTCGGTAATGCTCTATCCATGTTTCTTTTTTGTGTTCGGTGATCGGTGTTCAGTGAATGCAGGGACGATTATGCACTGCAATTACTCACCACCGACCACTCACCACTCACCACCCCTATACAACGCCGTGCCAAAAATATAATTGATTTGAAAACAGTTTGTTGTAATCGGTTATAAAACAAAACTGTTCGGAATCGGACACCTGCTGTGCGGTAGCGGACAATGAGTGGGAAACAATTGCCAATATCATTTTCGTTGGTTAGTTTTGCGTACCCTGACAATATGCAGACAAACTCCCGGATTTAAGTTAGTGATTTATGTTTTTCAGACAGATAACCTCCGTATTCTTTATCATTATAACAACATGCGGTCTCTTGTACGCACAACCGACACCCGCAGATTCGTTCTTTGTTAAACAACATTATACCAAAAAAGAATTACGGATACCGATGCGGGATGGTGTACATTTATTTACGTCGGTTTATCTACCGAAAGATACGACAAAGACCTATCCGATCCTCGTTATGCGAACACCGTACGGTGTTGCCCCATATGGGGAAAGCCGTAATAAGGTGCCGCTTGGGCCAAACATGCAATTCACGCACGAGGGATTTATTTTTGTTTATCAGGATATACGGGGCAAGTACCTCTCGGAAGGCGATTTCGTTGCCGTCCGCCCTTACATCCCGGACAAGCGGGGCCGACAGGATGTGGATGAAAGCTCGGACGCTTACGATACCATCGACTGGCTGCTGAAAAACATCAAGGGACATAACGGACGTGTGGGTATTTGGGGGATTTCTGCTCCGGGAGGATATGCAACGGCAGCATTGTTGGATGCCCATCCGAATTTAGTTGCTGTCTCGCCGCAGGCACCTGTGACAGATTGGTTTATGGGTGACGATCGCCATCATAACGGTGCTTTTATGTTGATGGGGTCGTTCTCATTCGTATCCTCCTACGGGCGGAAGCGTGACCGTATATCGGCAAATGGACTTGCGGGGTATGGAGGCTATGGTACGCCGGATGGCTATGATTTTTACTTGAAGCACGGTACCTTAAAAAATCTTTCACAGCTATTGGAACCGATAGAAAATCCATTGTGGGATGACCTCATGAGCCACGGCACGTACGATGCATTCTGGAAGGCCCGTACGCCGTTGCCCCATCTGAAAAATGTGCGGCCGGCCGTGTTGACGGTGGGCGGATGGTTTGATCAGGAAGATCTGTATGGTCCGCTGAAAACGCAGGCGGCCCTTGCGGGCCAAAGTCCGTCTACCGCTCAAACCTTTGTAATGGGGCCTTGGTACCACGGTACATGGGCAAGGGATAGAGGGGATTGGCTGGAAAATATTCCATTTGGTTCGGCAACTGGCGATTTCTACCGGGAGACCATTGAATTTCCTTTTTTCATGCATCACCTGAAGGGCAAGCCGGACCCGCATCTGCCCCCAGCCTATATTTTTGATACAGGTGCGCTCCGCTGGACAGCCTACGATCAGTGGCCACCTAAGCAGGCAATTTCCCGGAAACTCTACCTCCAGCCACAGGGGAAGCTAGCCCCGACCTCTCCTGTACCGGACAGTACAAATGAATTTGCAGCTTACTACAGTGATCCGAATCGTCCGGTTCCTTACACGGCAGAAACTCGGTTGTTGCGCGGGCGGGAATACATGGTGGAAGACCAGCGTTTTGCCGCCCGGAGGCCCGATGTACTGGTGTTTGTTTCCGAACCCTTGGAAGCGCCTTTGCAGCTAGCCGGACGGTTGACCGCTAATTTATTCGTCAAGACCACTGGAACGGATGCCGATTTCATTGTCAAATTGATTGATGTGTTTCCCAACGATATGCCGAATCATCCGGAAAAGTCCGATGCGGTTATGGGTGGATACCAACTTATGGTGCGGGGTGAAGTGATGCGGGCAAAATTCCGCGACAGCTTTGAACAGCCAACCCCGCTTGATACAACGGCCGTGAATCGTGTCTCTTTCGATATGCAGGATGCAGCGCATACCTTCAAGAAAGGACACCGGATTATGGTGCAGATCCAAAGTTCCTGGTTTCCGTTGGTAGATCGGAATCCACAACAATTTATAGATATTTATCAGGCGGACGCATCGGATTTTAGGCCTGCTTGGCATCGTGTGTTTTTTACGCCGGAATATCCGTCGAATATCGACATCATGGTCGTTGAATAGCATTATAATAGATATGAAAACAATCAAATACCTACTTATCCTTTGCTGGTTACTGACCGGCGTTTTCGCCGGAGCGCAGGAAGCGGATTTATCCTATGCCAGGCATATTGTGAAAAAACTGGCTTCACCCGGATTCAACGGTCGCGGTTACCGGAAAGACGGTGATAAAAAAGCGGCTGCTTTTATTGCAAAGACATTCGAGAAGCAGGGAGTGGCGCCTTTATTCGGCGATACCTACTATCAGCCTTTCGAATTGGGAGCCAATACGTTTCCGGGAAAGTTGCGCGTGGCACTCAACGACAGGAATTTAAAGCCGGGTGTAGATTTTATCGTTTGGTCGGGAAGTCCGGCTGTCAAAGGACAATTTCCGGTGAAGGTCATTAAACGCAGCGACCTGTACGGGACGTTGTCGGATGCGGCTCAATATGCAGATGGCGCGCACTACCTATTGATCGATAATCGGAAAGACGAGCATGAAACCATGGAACAGGCGGAAAAAGCAAATGCCGCCATTCTGCATTTGCGGAATGCAACGGAGCTATCCTTGCCGGGTGTCATTGTATACGATAATGCCAAGCTTACGTGGTCATCTCAGACCAAGCCGAGTGCCCGGCCCGTGATATTTGTAAACCAACCGTCTATCGATCCGGTGACCGTCACGTCGGTGGTGTTGGATGTGGAGTCGGTTTGGACACCAGCTTATGAAACGCAAAATGTAGCCGGTATCATCCGGGGAACCACAACACCGGATTCATTAGTTGTGGTATGCGCGCATTATGACCATCTAGGCCGTATGGGAAAGAAAAACTACATTCCCGGAGCCAACGACAATGCCAGTGGGACGGCATTTATTCTGGACCTTGCCCGGTATTATGCTGCTCATCCACCCGCGTACACCCTAGTTTTTATTGCCTTTTCCGGTGAAGAATCCGGGCTTTTGGGATCCAAAGCTTTTGTGAAAAATCCACCGTTTGATTTGTCTACTATCAAATTTCTGATCAATTTTGATATGGTAGGTACCGGGGAAGATGGAATGACGGTAGTCAATGCGCCCATGTTTCCCGAGGCGTTCAGCAAGTTGGTAGCCATCAATAAGGATAAAAACTATTTGAAGGCGGTAAATAGCCGTGGGGAATCCTGCAACAGTGACCATTGCCCATTTTATGAGAAAGGAGTGCCCAGCTTTTTTATATACACACAAGGAGGAATTGCCGCATACCACGACATCCACGACCGGTATGAAACGCTTCCTTTCACGGCATTTGCGAACCTGAAACAATTGATCATTGATTTCTTTGAATAGCGTTTTCAGTCGGGTTTACAGGATATCCACCAACTTTTCAAATGCCATCCCCCGCGATGCTTTGAGCAATATAAGCGCTCCCTGTATCGGATGTCTGCGCAGAGCCTCAGCAGCTTCTTCGGTCGTTGCGTAAAATTCCGCACCTGTGTGGCGATGCTGGTAAAATGCCTTTCCGACAAGCATGATGCGGGACGCATCTACTGAAGATGCCTGTGCAGCGATTTTGCCATGTTCTTCGTATGAATCTTCGCCAAGCTCAAACATGTCGCCGAGGATGACCACCTTTTTGTCGCCTTTTAGCATGCGCAGGTTTTCCAATGCAGCAGCCATGCTGCTGGCATTGGCGTTGTAATAATCACGTATGACGGTGTTGTGTGCCGTTTTGGTGAGTTGCGAACGGTTGTTGTTGGGCTGATAGCCTGCTATTCCCTGATTAATTTTTTCGGGGGATAAACCGAAATAGAGGCCGATGCAGGCGGCAGCGAGGATATTTTCTGTATTGTAGGACCCTGTAAGCTGGGTACGCACCCTATGCGGGGCCGTACTTCCGCTGGAAGCCCATTTTAATTCAAGCAAAGGGCTGGCCGCGATCAACTCACCCACAAGTTGGTTGTCAGGTGAGTAGCCATAGGTGATTATGTGCTCGATGTCCCGCGCAGCAGCCATCTCCCGAAGCAGCGGGTTATCATGTTGCAGAAATAAGGTGCCGCGATGGGCGGCAAGGTAATCGTAGAGTTCGCCTTTTGCTTTTTTTACCCCGTCAAAGCTGCCAAACCCCTCCAAGTGCGCTTTTCCGACGTTGGTGATAAGGCCGTGGGTAGGTTGTGCAATCCCGCAGAGGAATGCGATCTCCCCGATGTGATTGGCACCCATCTCGATGATGGCTATTTCCGTTTGCCGGGAGATGGATAAGATCGTCAGCGGCACGCCGATGTGATTGTTTAAGTTGCCCTTTGTGGCGTAGGTGTTAAATTGCTGTGACAACACGGCGTGGATCAGTTCTTTGGTGGTCGTTTTTCCGTTCGTACCGGTAATGCCGATAAAGGGAATCTGAAGCTGGTCGCGATGATGCCTGGCTAAATCATGCAGGGCCGTCAATACATCCGGAACGAGCAGAAAACGGTCGTCTGTTTGATATTGAGCCTCGTCGATGATGACATAGGACGCTCCTTTTTCAAGCGCTTCGGCGGCAAATGCGTTGCCGTTAAAATGTTCTCCTTTCAACGCGAAGAATAAGCTTTGGGGTTGTATATTGCGCGTATCCGTACTGATAGCCGGATGTTTCAGAAAATAGGCGTATAGCGATGCGGGTTCCATGGTACAAGTTTAGCTAAAAAGTAGGTAAGTTGGGAAATAACCTCCCCGGAAGAAGTGGAGTAGTACACTTCTTCCGGGGAGGCAAGGTTATAGGTATTTTGCTTCTTTAGCGATCTAACAGATGTTTGTACCGGATCAGTGCTTCTACGTAGTAATAATCGGCATAAGACAAGGGTACATCAATTTCACTATTAGCAGGGAAATGTCCGGTGGAATGCATCAGTAGGAAACCGCCGTTGGTGCCTATCGGCGCCTTATATGTGGCAGAGGAGAGGCTGGTAAGCATATGTTCGGCGGCTTTGAGGTAACGTTTTCTTTCCTTGCCCCTGACCATGCCCGATAGCTCAAGCAGTGCCGATGCGGTAATGGCTGCCGCCGATGCATCCCGCGGCACATCCGGACCGGAAACACTGTAATCCCAATACGGAATGCCGTCTTCGGGAAGATTGGGCTGATCCAGTATGAATGCTGCAATTTTGCGGGCTTGATTCAGGTATGCCTTATCGTGAGTATCCCGGTACATCATCGTATATCCGTAGAGCCCCCAAGCCTGTCCACGTGCCCAGGCCGATTCATGGTGAGCTCCCTGATGGGTATGCTTGTGGCGTACGGCACCGGTCTCGGGGTCATAGTCGATGACATGATAGGAGCTGTTATCTGGTCGGAAGTGGTTTTTGAGTGTGGTATTGGCGTGTATTTTCGAGATGTCTGCATATTTGGGATTTCCCGAAACGCGCGATGCCCAATTCAGGAATTCGAGGTTCATCATGTTGTCAATAATAACCGGAAATTTCCAGCTGTCACTGTTATGATCCCAGGAGCGGATGCAACCGACAGTTGAGTTAAAACGGGAGGCTAGCGATTCTGCGCCTGTAAGCAGGACATCGCGGTAATGTGTGTTCCCGGTAAGCCGTAAGGCATTGCCAAAACTGCAATACAACATGAAGCCCAGGTCGTGTGTACCTTTGTTGTCCTTTTCCTTTTCCAGTAACTGAAGCCTTTTTTCCGCTTCCTTTAACAGATCTGCGTCTTTGCTATATTCATAGAGATATAACAACGTGCCGGGGTAAAATCCAGAAATCCAGGAATTGCTTTTTGCGGTAGCTAAGGAATCGTTGGCTTTGTCAAACGTGCGGGGCAGTACACCGTCCGGCACCCGCGTCATCAAGGTTTTGTATTGTGCGACGGCATTGTTTATGTTTTTGTTTACAAATTCATCGGTCAGAGCCAAACTGTTCTGCTGGGCACTCAGCGATGTTGTCATGGTCAGAGCCAATCCGAGACCCGCCATTTTTTTCATTGTTTGTCGGTATATCATACTGTTATTCATTACGTGTGAGGAAAGCTTCTGTACGTGCCCTTCAACGGTGGTCGTGTCTGGCGCCGTTGTTACAGGCGACAGCTCTTTCGTGAAACATATCTAGATACAGGCCTCATAATTTAGTAACTACCCGCAATGATACATATTTGTAAGGAAATGCGCAAACGTTTACGCAACTATTCCAATGGTGGAAACTCCAAGCACATTGTAATTTGCCTTAAGTCCCGGTAACGGAGGTAAGAATCTATATGCATATTGATGCATGATTTGCGTATTATTGCTTTTTGTTTACCTTTTATTTGTCCATTTAGAAGACTTAATGAATCTAATTTTAGCGTTTTATTGTTGTTATTAAAATAAAAAATGCAAAAACATGCAATTTATGAAAAGATATTCCTATACTTGTGGTATTGTTGCGGGATAAACCTCCCCGTACATGTAATTATGAAAAGAAACCATACGAACATGCTTATAGGGAATGTTGTGGCTTTGTTTATCGGTCAGACGATCTCAATGCGTATAAAGCAATGTGAAGGGTTATTTATTGTGCTGATATTGGATACTATTTCAAACCATTTTATTATACCATTCATTTAATTAAACGCTTTAAAAATGAGAAAATCGATACAATTTTCAATGATGATTGTACTGGGTATTCCACTGTGGGCCTTCGGTTTTAAGGGGGAAAAGGGGATGCTCAGTTCTGCTTTAACAAGAGGCGCCATCACAGTAAGTCCGCTAAATTTGGTAGTGCAGCAAACGGTGAGCGGGCGGGTTATTGGTACAGACGGATTGCCATTGCCTGGCGTGAGTATATCCGTTGTCGGCAGTGAAGCTGCAACAAGTACCAACGAAGCCGGTAATTATAGTATTTCAGTGCAAACGGGTGCGACACTTCGTTTCTCGATGATTGGCTATGCGTCGCAAGACATCGTGGTCAGCGGGGCTACATTGAACGTCACCTTGGAAGCCAGCGGCCAAAGTCTGGATGAAGTGGTGGTGGTAGGGTATGGTACGATGAAACGATCTGATCTGACAGGTGCGGTTGTTACCGCTGATCTTGAAGCGTTCAAAGAGGCGCCTAATACCAATATTTTACAATCTATCAAAGGAACTGTGCCAGGTTTACAAATCGGGCAAACGAATCAAGCTGGAGCGGAACCATCTATTGCGGTCAGAGGAAGAAATACCATCAATGGAAACACGGCCGTATTGATTGTGTTGGACGGCATTATTTACAATGGAAGAATTGGCGATGTGAATCCCGCGGATATTGAATCGGTAAACATCTTAAAGGATGCCAGCAGTAAAGCCATTTACGGAGCTCAGGCTGCCAATGGCGTCATGTTGATCACAACCAGGGGCGGTAAAAAGGGGAAACCGACCATAAGCTATTCGACCTACCTGGCGTCTCAGACCCCAACTTCTGATATGAGGTTGCGTAATGCCGAAGAAAAGAAACAAATCATCCGGGATATATACTATCAAAACTCCTACCTGGCCCCGGACTACACGCAGCCCAATCCCGATTGGGATTTTTCGGATACCGAACTTGTTCCGGAAAACGTGAGGGGGATCGAGGATGGAACCGACTATGATTGGTGGGGCGCACTGACAAACCCCGGTTTCATCACCGATCATGCCTTAACAATAGGCGGGGGTACTGAAAAAACTTCTTATTATTTGTCAGGCGGGTTTACGAAGCAAAGGGGCTTTTTGATGAATGACAATTATAAAAGAAATACTGCGAGGATCAATGTGAGTACAGAGATTTCCGAATGGCTAACTGTGGGTGCAAATACGTTCGGTGCGTTTACTGACTATTCGGGTATTTACCCGAATATGGGTGCTATGAAATTGACTAGTCCGTTTGTTACACCCAAAGACGAAAACGGAGAATACATTATATACCCGACGGGAGCGACCAATATCATTAATCCATTTCTTGATGCGGCCGCAGATAATAAAGACCTGAAAACCCGGATCAACGGAACATTCTACGGAATCGTAAAAATCCCCCAGATTCCCGGCTTGGAATACCGGCTAAATCTGGGTAACGATTTTTTGTTGGAGAATTACTATTATGGCAGTCCCTATGCTGCGAATCTGGCTGGAGCAATATCAAAAAGCAATCAGCAACGGTTCGATATGACGTTTGATAACATCCTCTCTTATGAAAACCGATTCGGAGACCACGGCATATCAGCCACCTTGGTTGCAGGCTACCGGAGAAACCAGTTTGAATCTACGTTGGCAGAAGGAACCAATGTGTCTAACATCTCACTTTCATACAACAGTCTGGAACAGGCAGAAATTCAAAGGACAAGCTCAGATGCGTGGAAAGAAACCTTCCTGTATCAGATGGGAAGGATAAATTACAACTACCGGGATACCTATATGCTGACCGCTACCTTACGTAAAGATGGATTCAGCGGGTTTTCCAGGAATAATAAATCGGCCCTGTTCCCCTCTGTAGGTGCGAGCTGGGTGCTATCCAATGAACCGTTTGTGTCGATCCCCAATCTTGAATACCTAAAATTAAGAGGAACCTATGGGGTAAACGGCAATATGACGACCCGGTATAGTTCGTTGGCCCGGGTGACGACCGATGATGCTTCAAAGTATGTCTTCGGTGACGGGTCGGGTACCGCCATGGGGCAGTCAATGGGTTCTCTTGCCAATGATAACCTGAGCTGGGAGAAAACGAAAGGGCTTAATGTCGGCATAGATTTTAGCTTATTCAGTAACAGAATCGGAGGAAACATAGACTACTATGATACGGAAACTACCGATTTATTGTGGAATGTAGTCATACCGGAAATCACCGGATTTCCTTCCATCTCAAGTAATGTCGGAAGACTTAAGAATAGGGGAATCGAAATCATATTATCCACAATCCCGGTGAGAACGGATAATCTTGAATGGAATGTGAACCTGAATTTTGCGCGCAATACCAACAAAATTATGAGTCTTTTAGGTGAAGATAAGAATAATGACGGAAAGGAAGACGACCTGATTGGCAGTAACCTTTTTATTGGAAAATCAATAGGTACCGTCTATCATTACCAGATTGATGGCATCTGGCAGCTTGATGATGACGTGATGACCGGCTATCAACCGGGGACTTATCGTATCGTAGATCAGAATGAAGACGGGAAGATAACCGCAGATCAAGACCGTGTATTTCTTGGTCAGACCGAACCCGCATACTTCTTTGGTATTCAAAGTGGACTGACCTATAAAAACATTACCTTCCGCTTTTTCATCAATGCCATTCAAGGTGGAAAGAACGGATATCTGGGTGCCAATGTACCCGCCAACGTGGCATCAACCGGTAATTTTGCCAATTTGAATACCTTTAATTACGATTTATGGTCTGTAAGCAACCCAACCGGCAAATATGCCACCGGATGGACCGTGCCGCAAATCAATCCCACCCCTTATTATTCGAGGAGCTTTGTGCGATTGCAGGACGTTTCGCTTGCTTATCAGTTTAATAGTTCGCTGATCAACAGAATAGGACTCAAAAATCTCAAACTAAATGTAAGTGGTAAAAACCTCTTAACTTTTACGAAGTGGGATGGATGGGATCCGGAAACCGGCCAAGGCATCAACAGTGACGCCTATCCCGTAATGAAATCACTAAATGTAGGTCTTGAGCTTAGTTTATAATTTTTAGAAAGTTCAATCATATGAAACCTGCATGAGCTGTCATTCAAAAAAGAATATGTTTAAAATAGCTCATGTAAGCTTCATCACTGTTAAAAATTTAATCAGATGAAAAAGATATTAACTTCCTTCTCTTGCCTGGTTCTCCTTTCCGTGAGCTTCTCCTGTAAGGATGTCCTGGAAGAAAAACCGCTGGATTTTTACAGCCCGGAAAATAGTTTTGTGAGCTATGACGATTATCAGCGGGGGTTAACCGATCTGTACGCCAAAGTAAGAACAATCTGTTATGCGGCTACGGAATACAAACCTTATCTCACCGCTACCGATATCGCCCAGGACGGACGGTATCAGCTTACAGCTCGTTTCGGCGGGCATACCAATTACCTGGTACCCACTAACAGTGATGTATTATTGCACTGGAGGAGTTGGTACAAGATCGTTAGTAATGCCAACACAATTCTAGCAAGGGTTGGCAATTCAGGTCTTACAGACGACGAAAAAACACTCATTACTGCGGAAGCCAAATTCTTCCGGGCATTTGCCTATCGTTTCCTGGTGTATCTGTGGGGAGGTGTGCCGTTGATAACCGAAGAGGTTACCGCACCTAAGGCCGATTTCGTGCGGGCATCCAAAGCCGAAGTTCTCGAACAGATTATTTCCGATGCGACAGAAGCCGCCAACAATTTGCCGCCGATCAACCAGGTGACGGATGGTAAAGTATCCAACCTTGTCGCGCAGCAATTACTGGCGGAAACCTATATTGCCCTGGAAAGATACGATGAAGCCATCGCAGCAGCCTCGGTGGTCATCGACGATCCCAATACCGATTTGATGCAAAATCGTTTTGGAAGCATGGTGAATCAAAACCCACAAGATGAGCTCCTGAATTTCACCCAGCCGGGCGACGTTTATTGGGACCTGTTCCGTGTAGGCAATCAGAACCGTAGCAGTGGTAATAGAGAAGCATTATGGGTGATTCAATATGAAACGGATATACCGGGAGGAATACTGGAATCCACAGGCGGCTATGCACACATGCACACATTAGAGCGGGTGGCGGGCCCTGCATCTTGGTTGACACTTAGGGATCCCGATGGGGAAGAAGGTGCCATAGGCGTTCCCATGTCGGACTATAATACGGGAGGGGCAGGCGTTTCGCTGATGATGAATACAGATTTCTTCCTGTATGACCTTTGGGAAAGTGATTGGAACAACGACATCCGGAATGCGCCCCATAATATTGTGCGCGATTTAGTGTATACGAACCCGGCTTCCGCTTGGTATGGCAAAAGTGCGGTGGAAAATCCCGGTTCAACATTGATAGAACAACCATGGCGGTGGTATCCCCACCCTTCTAAAATTACGACACCGGGGCAACACCCGGACGGTGTGTATGTGGATAAAAGCCTTGGTACCATTAAAAATACGGCCGGAGCATTGTATCGCGACCGTTATATGATGCGCTTGGCGGAAACCTATTTACTGAGAGCGGAAGCGTATCTGGGGAAAGGCGATCAGCAAAATGCGGCCAACGACATCAATGCAGTCAGACAGCGGTCAAAAGCGACACCGGTGGAACCGGCAGATGTTACCCTGGATTATATTCTGGATGAGCGGGCAAGGGAACTTGTCTATGAGGAGCCCCGGCGCATCACCCTGCACCGGACAGGAAAACTGGTAGAGCGGGTACGTAAGTACAATACCTTGAATAAGGACGAGATCCAGGATTACCATCAACTGTGGCCCATCCCGTATTCGGAAATTGAAGCCAACAAAGACGCGGTTCTTGAGCAAAACCCAGGGTATTGAGACGGATGAGGACGATTTATTGTATTGCCTGTTTATTCATAGGATTGCTTTGCGTGCGTTGTCATGTGCAATTGCCGTTAGCGGAAGTGAAAAATCGGGAAGGTGTCCCTGCCTTGTTCGTTAACGGGACTGCATACCCCCCGTATGCCTACATGTCATACCTTGGCGAACCTAGATTCTACCAGGAAATGGAAAAGGTGGGGCTGCATTTATACAACATCCCTGCCTACCTGGGTGATCGGGGTATTAATTCGATTTCGGGTATCAAACCGTTTCGCTCACCCATTTGGGTGGGCGAAAATAAATTGGATTATACGAGTATTCGTAAAGATTTTGATGACCTGATTGCCTCAGATTCCAATGCAATGGCGATCATCCGAATTCACTTGGATGCACCGGTATGGTGGGAAACATTGCATCCGGAGAGTGCAAGCCTGCAACCCGACGGTTCCACGTTTCGGACTAGCATGTATAGTACGCTTTGGAAGGAAGAGGCCGGTAAGATACTGGCCCAACTGGTGCGTTGGTTGGAGCAATCACCTTATGCCAAACACCTGATTGGCATCCATGTAGCGGGGGGCCTAACCGAAGAATGGATGTATCATTTCAGGGATGAGTTTTACGATGAAAGTTCTGTAAGGCTTGAAAGCTTCAGGGAATGGTTGCGGACGCGCTATAGCGGCGATGTTGAACGGTTGAGGCGGTCCTGGAATCGCCACGACGTGACATTCGAGAATGCGCAGTTGGGTGACATCAGTGGAAAAGTGAGGACCGATCGATGGCGCCTTCCCGATACGGCGGGACAGGTCTTTGACACCTTTGTTTTCCACGGAGAAACCACGGCCGATAATATCGCGCACTTCTGCCGTATTGTGAAGGAAGCAAGCCGTGACAGATTACTTACAGGTGCTTTTTACGGGTATCATTACTTTGTGGATGATCCCCGCCGCGGGCACGGCGCATTGGCCAAGCTGCTTCGGTGCCCCGATTTAGATTACTTGTCCAGTCCGAACGACTATCATCGTGTTATTGGTGAAGATTGGGCACCTTTTGCGGCCATCAAATCGGTACAGTTGCATGGTAAGCTGTGGTTAGCGGAAAATGACACACGCACATCCATCACCACCCTGTTACGTGATCGGGCTCCGCACATTCAACCCGAAGGTACCGCGTATACAGATGGGGTGTGGTTAGGACCTAAGTCGATGGACGAATCGGAAGCGTTGCTGTGGAAGAACCTCGGACGTATGCTAGCCTACGGTTATGGAGGATGGTGGTTTGATATGTGGGGCGGATGGTTCAGCGATCCAAAATTAATGCATATCATTGCGTCCGGACAACGTTTTTTCGAGCGCTATCCGGATGAGGCATTTCCAGCAATGGCACCTAAGGTAGCCGTGATTGTTGACGAGAAACTGGGTGCGATGGATGCTTCATTCGGTAAGCTTACGGGCAACTTATTGCGTAACCGGTACGCGTTGGGCAAAATCGGAGCGCCGTATGATCTGTATTTACGCGAAGACCTGGATGCGGTTAAAGCAGGGCAATATCAGGTGGTGTGGTATATGGGGCTGCTGTCGTTGACCGACGAAGAGCAATCCTTTCTGGAGGAGGCCACTAGGCAAGGTGCTTGGATGGTTTGGACAGACGGTGTTCGATCTACGGTATATCAACCCGATGGGGAGGTGCAACGCATGGATGCAAAGATTCAGTGGGATGCGCCTGAGATCAGTGAGTTGCTTGGAAGGGCCGGCGTGCACCGTTATCTGGAAGGGGGAACGGATATTTTATACGCGGGAAGGGGATGGATATGCCTGCATACGGCTGACGGTGGAGACAAATTGATTAAATTGCCATTCCGCGCCAAGGTAATTGATCCTGATTCCGAAGCGGTAATTGCCACCGGGGATTCTTTTGAAGTATCTATGAAAGCGAAATCAACCCGGATATTCAGGTTAGTAAAAGATGACTTAAAGCATTAGTTATGAAGTATTGTTTCATATTTTTCCTAATCTCCACGCTCGTCGGTCTCCATACCGGTTACGCGCAGCTCGGAGGCGTTGAACGTTTGTCAAATGGCAAATTTGAGTTGGTATTCAAGCGCGCAAGCGGCGAGCTCGAAAAAATGGTGTCCGTGAAAGAAAACGCATCCTTTTTGGTCGATGAAATTATTTCAGGAGGATCGCCTTGGGAGATTATCATCGATGGAACGGAAAAATCCAGGCGAATTGATGCCCGTGCGGCTTCAAATTTCACCACTTCGCAAAAGGCTAATGGGTTGGAATTAACCTGGGCTGGGTTTGAAGGACTTCCCACAGATTTCCGTGTCACTGCTTACGTGGATTTGCTTCCCGATTCGGCGATGTCTGCCTGGCGCATCCGGGTTGACGGTATCGCTGGAACGTTGATCCGTAAAGTGACGTTTCCACGGATAGCTGGGCTGAAAGATTTGGGAGAAGAAGAGTTAGCTGTACCGGACTGGATGGGGGCATTGCTCAAATCGCCACGTGCCGTATTGACGCCGGGCGGTGGTGGATTTGCGTGGGAGTACCCGGGGCACATGTCTATGCAATTTATCACATTGTACAACCCGCATGATGCGGGTATTTACCTGGCAAGTGATGATTCGCTTGCTTATAGCAAGACATTTACGCTGTCAGTGGACAGCACAGGAATGTTGGTCTACGGAGTTGACAACTACCCTCCCTATGAACAGCAACTTACCTCTTATGAGCCTCCTTATGCCTTTTTAATCGGAGGGTTCCAAGGCGATTGGCTTACGGCGGCACAGCTCTATAAGCGTTGGGCGGAGCAGCAGCATTGGTGCAGGGACAGCCGCTTGGCCAATGGCAAGGTACCCGACTGGGTGGAAAACACCAGCTATTGGGTATGGAACCGGGGGCGTGCGGCAAATGTGCTACCTCCGGCAGCAGCTTTGGGCAAGCGGCTCAACAGCCGCGTCAGCGTGCTGTGGCATTGGTGGCACGGCGGGTCGTATGATGATTCGTTTCCAGAATATTTCCCGCCGCGGGACGGCAACGAGGTGTTTAAAACGGCGGTAAGTGAGGCACAGCAGAAAGGAGTCAATGCGTTGGTGTATATGAATGCACTGAAATGGGGACCATCGACCCAAAGTTGGGTGAACGAAGGTGCCGAGCGATTTGCTGCGAAAGACATCAATGGAAATATGCTGAGCCACGTTTATAATATTTTCACTCATAAAGCACTGACCAACATGTGCGAGGCAACGGATTTTTGGAAACAAAAATACGCTTCATTGGTTGATACGGCGATCAACCAGTATGGGGTGGGCGGAATATACATGGATCAGATATGCCTGAACAGGCGGTGTTACGACCCCACCCATGGCCACTCCATAGGAGGGGGGAATTATTGGATGACGCATGTGGCGGAAAAAGACCGGTTGATACGGTCTAAATTTCCGGCAGACAGAAGTCCGGCATTGGCCGGTGAGGGCGTCGGGGAAAATTGGCTGCCCCATTTGGATGTGTTTTTAGCCTTACAGGTGAGTAAAGAACGCTACGCGGGGGTACATGATTGGCAGACCATCCCGCTTTTTCAGAGCGTTTATCATGCGTATGGAATCACATTTGGGAATTACTCCTCGTTGCTTACCCCGCCCTATGACGAGATGTGGCCGCAAGAGCAGGCGCCTGACGATACCGAAACCCCCTTGGATGCGGAATTTAACACTCAATTCCTGATGGAGCAGGCCCGGTCATTCGTTTGGGGTATGCAGCCCATGATTGCCAATTATCAGCCCTTTTTGGACACCATCCGCCAAGAGGAGATCGATTTCATCGAGCGATTGGCCGATGTTCGCCAAGCGGGTTTGGATTATTTTGTTTTTGGTGAATTCCTGAGGCCGCCACACCTTGATGTTCCTGAAGAAACCATTGCGGTATCCCGGCTTTCGATTTATGCGGGCCGCAGCGGAAATGTTACCCGTTTCGAAAGCAAATTCCCTTCGGTATATGTGTCGGCTTGGCGGTCAAAGGAAGGGAAGGCAGCAGTGGCATTGGCAAGTATCCGTAAACAGGATTATCGCGTAGACTTTGTGATGGATCCCGCCGAGTACGGCATAGGAGATGCGGGATCGGTCTTCGTGAATGACGAACACGGTCGACGGAAACTGATGGACTATGATGCGGGTAATTCGGCAGTTAGCTTGACGTTGCCACCGCTGGGAATCTGTTTTTTAGAGTTCGTGCCGAGATAAACAGGTAACCGATCGTAGCGAATGATGAGCTATGGGGCCATTCTATAAATAGAAGTGATAGAAAAGATGAAAAGATTGCAGTTTTTAGCATGGATCGCTGGAGGCAGCTTGTTGATACAATCATGTGGATTTGGTAGTGTACAAAACCAGAGACAGGTGTCGACAGATTCGGCTGCCGTTGTTGATGCGTCTATCGTGGTGGGTGCAGCGCGAACGGAGGAATACGTTCCATACCTGAAAGGAAAAAAGGTTGGATTAACCATCAATCACACTTCTACCATCGGCGACAAATTGAGCATGGATAGCCTGCTCGCATCCGGCGTGGAGATTGTACGCGGCTTTGGGCCGGAGCATGGCTTTCGGGGGAATGCGAGTGCCGGAGCAAAGATTGGCGATGAGGTAGATGAAAAGACGGGTGTGCCGTTGGTGTCGCTTTTTGGTGAAAAGTACAAACCGACGAAAGCGGATTTAGCGGGCATTGATGTGATGATATTCGATATGCAGGATGTGGGCGTACGGTTTTATACCTACCTATCTACGCTTCATTATATTATGGAGGCCTGTGCCGAGAACGACATCGAATTGATCATCTTGGATAGGCCGAACCCGAACGATGGCTATATAGACGGGCCTGTCTTGGAAAAGGGAAACGAATCGTTCGTCGGGATGCATCCCATTCCGATTACCCATGGCTTGACGTTCGGTGAGTATGCCGCCATGATCAACGACCAGGGTTGGCTGGCGAACGGTGTGAAGTGCAAGATTAAGGTGATTCCCATGCTCAATTACCACCATGGGAAACCCTACACGCTACCCATCCCTCCATCTCCCAACTTGAATACCCAGCAGGCGATTTTGTTGTACCCATCGACATGCCTGTTCGAGGGGACCGATATCAGCGAGGGGCGGGGCACGCTATTCGCCTTTTCGGTGGTGGGCAGCCCTAAGCTTCAGGGTAACTATGCGTTCTCTTTCACGCCTAAGTCCATCCCAGGAATGAGTGAAAACCCCAAACACCTGAATGAAACCTGCTATGGGTTGGATTTGCGGACATACGACACGGGCATATTTACACAAACTGGACGCATCAATTTGTCCTGGTTGAAAGAACTATATGAAGCCTATCCAGACAAGGACCAGTTTTTCAAGGGGTCATTCAAACACTTAGCCGGAAACGATAAGCTGGCCCAGCAGATCAAGGATGGGGTGTCCATAGCGGATATCCAGAAAAGCTGGGAGCCGGCTCTCTCGGAATACAAGCAGCTCCGGAAGCAATACCTTTTGTATAACGACTAAGCCTTTGTGATCATGTTCGCATTTCTAGATACGATCCTATTTTCTTGGATGCCAAATGAGCGGGTACTCCATCGCTTGGCAGGCATAAACTGCCTGATGGAGATGATCAAAGCAGGGAAAACACCATCGGATAGCTATCCATCTTGGTCTGCCGAACTTGCATCTTTCAAGCAGATGCGCGAGCGGTATCTGTTGTATTGAGCAGGGCAATTACCCCACTGTGGCATTATTTTCAATACCGCGATAACAGAAAATTTTGTAAAATTGTTTTTTTTAGATATTCAGATGACGAACACGACTGAGAAAGAATCGAATTACCAGGATTTGGATAAGATGGCTATCGGTGAACTACTGGTAAATATCAATAAGGAAGACCAAACGGTTGCCGATGCGGTGCAAAAGGCCATTCCGCAGATTGAACGTTTGATCGAAGCTACGGTGAAAAAGATGAAAGCAGGCGGGCGTCTGTTTTACGTGGGTGCCGGAACGAGCGGTCGTTTGGGTATCCTGGACGCATCCGAATGTCCTCCTACTTTCGGTGTGCCCTATGATTGGATTATCGGCATCATTGCAGGGGGGGATACCGCGATCCGGAAAGCCGTTGAGTTTGCGGAAGACGATGAAGAACAGGCGTGGATTGATTTACAGGAATATGGCATCAATCATAAAGATGTGATCATCGGTATTGCTGCATCCGGCGGCACACCTTATGTAAAAGGGGCACTTAAGGCGGCCAATGCTGCGGGATTGGTGACGGGCTGTGTGGTTTGCAATGCCAATACGGTCATAGCTGCGGAAGCTCAATACCCCATTGAGGTGATCGTCGGACCGGAAGTGGTCACGGGATCTACCCGCATGAAGGCTGGGACTGCACAGAAACTGGTGCTTAACATGATCAGCACGACAGTGATGATTCAGCTTGGGCGTGTAAAGGGGAATAAGATGGTAGACATGCAACTGACCAACAATAAACTGTTCAGCCGGGGTATCCGGATCATTATGGAAGAAACCGGTATTGACGCACAAACCGCGTCGGATCTACTGGAAAAATACGGCAGTGTCCGTAAGGCTATTGAACATTCGCATGTGGCGGATCATTAGTTAAAAACCTATTAATTACGGATGACACCTGCAGTTCTTCTTCTTTTTTTGGTAGTTTATTTCAGTCTGCTGCTCGGAGTGGCTTATTTTACGTCACGTAAATCGGCAGATAATTCCACATTTTTCGTGGCCAACCGGAGTGCGAAATGGTACATGGTCGCTTTTGGCATGATCGGCACGGCCTTGTCGGGAGTGACGTTCATCTCCGTGCCGGGAGCGGTGGGAAACAGTGACTTCGGTTATTTCCAGTTTATCCTGGGCAATGCTGTGGGCTTCCTCATCATCGCCTACGTACTGCTGCCGCTGTACTACCGGATGAACCTGACCTCCATCTATACGTACCTGGAGGAACGGCTCGGACACCGGAGCTACAAAACCGGTGCCATGATCTTTCTAGTGTCCCGTACCATCGGCTCGGCATTCCGGCTCTACCTCGTGGCCATCATCCTGCAGTGGTTTATCTTCGACGCGTGGAACATACCCTTTGCGGTCACCATCGCGCTCTGTTTGCTGCTCATCTGGTTATATACAAATAAGGGTGGGCTGAAAACCATTATCATTACGGATATGATGCAGACCTTCTTTTTGGTACTGGCTGTCGTGTTATCCATCTATTTCATGGCGGATAGCTTGGGAATGGGCCTGTTGGAGACCATCGAGACGGTGAAGGAGAGTAGTTATTCAAAAATGTTTTTTTTTGACGATTTCCTGGGTGACCGAATTCATTTCTGGAAACATTTCATCGGAGGGATTTTTGTTACCGTAGCCATGACCGGACTTGATCAGGATCTGATGCAGAAAAACCTCAGTATGAAGACTATCGGTGAAGCCCAAAAGAATATGCTCACATTCACCGGGATTTTTGTGGTTATTAACCTCTTTTTTTTGGCGGTGGGTGCCTTGCTGTATATTTACGCCGGTAAAAATGGGATAGCTATAGGTAGCTTACCCACACCGGATTACCTATATCCGGAAATTGCGCTTCATCACCTTGCCATCGTACCCGGCATTATTTTCATGATGGGCCTGACCGCTGCCACCTTTGCAACAACGGATTCGGCATTGACCGCGCTGACAACCTCCTTTTGCGTGGATTTCCTCAATTTTAACAAGAAGGCGGATCCCAATGACCGTGCCTTGGTTAAAACCCGTAACCGGGTGCATTTCGCGTTCTCGTTGATCATGTTACTGGTGATCATGGTCTTTCGGATCATCAATGACGACTCCGTGGTTAATGCGATTTTTACTGCCGCCAGTTATACGTATGGCCCATTGCTGGGGTTATTTGCATTTGGTATCCTTACTAAGCGGCAGGTGGCCGACCGGCTGGTGCCTTATATCTGCTTGTTGTCACCCGCGCTGTGCTACGTGCTCAATACCTACGTTGTCGTACCGTATACTACTTATGCGGTCGGTTTCGAATTGATCATTTACAACGGCGCGCTCACCTGGCTGATGCTTTGGTTTAGCGGGGGCGCCAGCAAGAGGGCATAAGAAAAGGCTACCCGTTTGGATAGCCTTTAGCGTCGAGACAACCTTTCAATTTATTTATTCCACCAAAGCTTGGTCGTGATGACGTCATCGCCTTGGTTGGCCAGTGCGTTTTGGTAGTTGGCGCGGTTCACGCTTTGTTCTTTTGCGGGATAAAACAACCGCTGCGGAATTCCATCGCCGAAGATCGGGTCAAAGCGGTAAGTTGTTGTCCCACTGGATGTGGTGCGCTGCCAAACAATGTCGTTCGGCTTCACCAGGAATGTCGGGTACCCTGTCCGCCTGATCTCGGACCAGGCTTCCAGCCCCTGCGTGAACAGGGCGAAGTATTTCTGGGTAAGCACCGTCTCACGGCTTGCAGGTGGCAGGCCATCGGCATACGCCTTGGCTACCGTTGCGGCAATGCCCCATTTCTCCAGCGATGCCTGTACGCCGCTGCGGTATTCCGCATCGCTCCAGTTGTTGTATTCGGCAATGAGAAATGCAACCTCGGCATATTCCTGAAGCGTCTCGCCAAAGTCGGCGGCGTTGACCACTGCTCCGGGTAGGCTGATCTCCGTGGGCCCGTTAATGCCTCCGGCTTCCAGTGGAAGGCCATACGGTTGACCGATGTATTGGCCATCGGCGTTGGGCAGGGCATAAACACGCAGCCTGGGATCTTCCTGCTCGAACGGGCCGAGTTCGCCCTTCAATGCATTCACCAAGATGTGCGATACCGCGAAGTCTTTCCGGTTGGCGGTGACCGTCGCACGGTAGAGCGGAGCTTCGTTGGGTGCATTGGCGGCATAACGGAAAACAGCGTTGTGCGCATTGGAAGTGAATACACCTTGCGCTAGGGCCGCCTCGATATGCTGGGTTGCCAGTTCGGGAGCCTTCGCACGTATGCGGGTAGCCAGCCGGAGCCGCAGTGAATTGGCAAACCGGGCCCAGGACTCATTGGCACCTTTGTAAATGATGTCCGAATTGCCGAAGGTATTCTGATCCTTGTATTTCCACAACGTGTCCGCAGCCTGTTTTAGCTCATTGAGCAGGTCTTCGTAGATTTTCTGCTGCGACGCATATTTGGGAGTGTAATTGTCAGGATCCTGTTGCAGCGCCTCGAAATCCGGATCGTTGTTTCCATAGGATTCGTAGGGGATATCGCCAAATACGTCCGTGAGCGAATGGAAGGTGAACGCCTTTAGTACCCGGCTGATGGCGATTTGGTTGGCGTTTGACCCGGCGGTTCCGGCAGATGCAACGGCTTTGGTGGCCTCGTCCGTGTTGAGCTTTATTACCTTGTTCAGGTTATTGAGGGCTTTGTAGGCATTGGCCCAGTAGGTATCCGCATAGCTCCTCGGGATATCGTAACGTGACTGGTCAGTGTAGATGTTCTGGCTGTAATATTGGGCGAAAAGCTGTGCACCCCGCAGTGAGAAGTTTTCGTTGCGGATGTTGTCCACCAGCTGCTTCTGTGCGGCCAGAATAATGCTCGGCGTAGGTACATTCGCCGGGCGGTTGGGATCGGTATTGATCTTTTCAAACTCGCTGTCGCTGCATGCACCGAATGTGAATGCAACCACAGCGATGTAAAGGATATTTTTGATGCTGATCTTCATGACAATACAGGTTATCGGGTTAAAAATTTACGGTAACGTTCAATCCATAGGTTGCCGGCACGGGGATGTTTCCACCTTCTATGCCCTGTACGTTGCCGCCGCTGTTGGTAAACTCGGGATCGATGTACTTGCTTTTCGTGTAGATGTTCCACAGGTTCCTGCCGTACAGGTTGACATCCAGGCGGGAGATGCCGATGTTGTTGTTGAGGTGGAACTGGTAGCCAAGAGTGATCTCCCGGAGTTTAAAGAACGTGGCGTCGAAGATGCTGAACGTCGTGGGGCCGTTGTATTCGTTGCGTGCCCAATCCTGCGCCGATATCCGCGTATCATTCGGACGGATGTTCGACGTGGTGTAGGTGCCGTCGGGAAGGAAGGTCACATCCGCCTGCACGCCGTCTACGACGATACCGTTTTCGCGGATGCCATTTGCAGCAGTACGGTCAAGGATACCCGAATACATCCCTACCTTATAGGTCTGTGAGAAGAAGCTGCCACCGACACGGCCATCGATGAGAAAGCCGAATGTCAGGTTTTTGAACCGGAACTGGTTCTGGAATCCAAGCAGGTAGTCGGGCAGCACACTTCCCAATGGAACCAGTTGGCTTGTTTTGAGGTAGGTGCCGTCTTCCTGTACGACGCGCTGCCCATCGGGGGCATATACGAAATCATAACCCAGCAACTGGCCGTACGGTTGCCCTTCTCGCGCCACGAGCGTCACCAGGGCGTTGCTCAGTTCCAGCGTATTTACGCCTTCGTCGAGTTTGTCCACGCGGTTCCGGTTTTTCGACCAGTTGACCGTGCTGTTCCATTCAAAGGTGCTGTTTCTGACTGGCGTTCCGGTGAGCGTCACCTCAATACCCTTGTTGGTTACCCGGCCGGCATTCAGGATCTTGGCATCGTATCCAAAGGCTGCGGATACGGGTACCGGCAGGATCTGATTTTTACTGATGTTGTCGTAGTAGGTCACATCCAACCCGAGCCTGTTATTGAAAAATACGAGGTTCAGCCCTGCTTCCCAAGAGCTAGTGATTTCGGGTTTCAGCAACGCGTTATTCAGCGTACCGGTCAGGCTGTAATTGGGGTTTCCGTTGAAGGCGGGTAGTGCTTCAAAAACCTGCTGTAACTGGTAGGGATCCGTGTCGTTCCCGACCTGTGCCCACCCCGCGCGTACCTTTCCGAAGGTGAGGAAGGAGACGTCCCGCAGGAGCTCACTGAAGACGAAGCTTCCGGTTATGGAGGGATACAAGAAGGAATTATCGGCCGTGGGCAAGGTAGATGACCAGTCGTTGCGTATGGTGCCATCCACGTAAAGGAGGTCATTCCATCCGGCCGAGAAGCTACCGAACAGTGAATACACCCGTTTGTGGTAGAAGGCATTGTTATTCAATACCGACGGCGCGTTTTTCAGGTTGTAATACAGTGGTACGATCAGTCCCCCTTGCGTGGTACCATCGGTGATGCGGCGCTGTTGGTCGCGGATGTTACCACCTATATTACCCGAAAGCGAGAACTGCGTCCATTGCTTGTTGGCCGAGGCGATGAACTCGTAGTTGTACTCGTTGAAGTGATTGCTGTATTCCTGGTACTGCGACTGCGAGCGCGAATAGACGGCGATGCGGTCCTGGAATTGATGGGCATAGACGTCGCCATGCACACGCGCGGAGAGGTCGAGCCAGTCCGTGGCCTGCAGGTTAAGCCCGATATTGCCATAGAGGCGGTCGCGCTTTTCTTCGAGGTAGCTCTCGTAGGCAGACCAGTAGGGGTTGTCGATAAACCGTGTAGCCTCGGCAGCAGGGGTGTCCTGGTAACCGGTACGGTTCCATGCCCGGGGCGTTCCGTCCGCCCGCTTGTAGTCGGCAAGCCGTTTGTAGTCTACCTGTACACCACCCCATTGGAAGGCTTCCAGGATGATGTTCCGGTTGGACGCACCCGACCACGGCCGGCCTAAGGTATTGTTGTGCGTATAGTTGAGGTTGCTGGATACGTTTAATCGGCCGAACTGCGTCGATCCGGCGAAGTTCAGCGTGTTCCTGCCCAGGCTGGAGTTGGGGACGGTACCCCGGACATTCCGGTTGGTATAGGACAACCGGTATGCTGTGTTGCCGGAGGAGCCGGATATCGCCAGGTTGTTCGTATTGGAGATACCCGTGCGGAAGAAGTACGATACGTCGTGCTCGGGATATACCCAGGGCTGGGGGTTCAGGTAATCTGCCGGATATTCCGGATCCAGGTTGTACCAGTGCAACACCGGTGTCCCATCCAACCGGGGCCCCCAGCTTTCGTCGGCTGCATAATCGACGATGTTATACTCCTGGCCGTTGATGGTGGCCGTATTGAACGACGTGGCGTAGCCCTGTCCGTACAACTGCTGGCGCTTAGGTAGCCTGACGATGTTTTCCAGCTCGATACCGGTGTTTAACGAGATGTTGAATTTATCCTGTCCCTCACCCTTTTTTGTCGTGATGAGAATCACGCCGTTGGCGGCACGCGACCCATAAAGTGCGGCTGCGGAGGGGCCTTTCAATACCGAAATATTGGCGATATCGTCGGGGTTGAGATCCTGGATCAGGTTACCGAAATCTTTGCCTGCACTGCCGTTTATCATGGACGAGCTGTTGAGGTCGGTGTTGTCTATCGGCGTGCCGTCGATGATGTACAGCGGCTGGTTGTTGCCGCTGATCGAGTTGATGCCGCGCAGCAATACGCGCGTCGAGCCGCCGATGTTGCCGCCGGAAGGGATGATCTGGAGCCCGGCGACCTTACCCGATATCGCACCGAGTGCGTTGGCAGGCCGGGTCGACAGCTCCTGGGCGTTGACATCCTGTACGGCGTAGCCCAGTGCTTTTTTCGCCCTGGATACACCGAAAGCGGTCACGACCACCTCGTCGAGGCTTTCGCTGCTGCTGGTCAGTTCGATGGTCAGCGGGCCACGTTGCTCGCTAACGGTGATTTCACGCGAATCGAACCCGACGAAAGAAAAGACCAAAACGTCGGTGGGGGATAGGTTCCGGAGCGCAAAGGCACCCTGCTGATCCGTTTGAGTGGAAAGCGGTTTCCCTTTGACGGTGACGGATACGCCCTCCAAGGGCGATTTGGAATGGACGTCGATGACGCTGCCCGTAACGTCGGTTTGCTGGCTGAACGCTATCAATGGCGTCAGCAAATAAACAAGGTATATAAAGATACCCACACAAGTTAGCTTGTTCATGGAATAACGTTTGAAGATTAATGTAAAAAGATAAAGTCGTAGAAGGAGGGCCGCAGCGGGTTAGCAGCACATTCGCATTCGATGCGATAGGAGACAGATAGAGAAATTATGTTTTGCGCCGTTGCGACTTCGTGTAAAGAATGTGATCATATGATAATGTCTATTAAATTAGTCGACAAAAATAGTGTATATTTGTGAAAAATTCAACTCTTTTCGACATATGACAAAAAAAGTACAATTCGTCTTGAAACGATCGATAAGTATCCTTGTTTTTTGTTGTTTTATGCTATCCGCTAAAAGCCAGTACAATGCAGACAGTGTTCAGGCATCCCGGCAGTTGAAATTGGAACAGGTTGCGAAGGATCCGGGAGCACCCCTAGGGCCGGAAGATATCCAGCATGTCCATTATTATGAGCCTGACAGCGCCTTTCGGGTCCATGCCCGTGTGGAACAGTTGCATGGCGAGCAGCCCCTGCGGATGCCCACGTCTGATGGCACTAGCAAGGAATATGTACGCTATGCCAAAGTACGGTTTACGGTGCGGGGAAAAGAAGGCGAATTAACCCTTTATCGCAGCCAGGATTTATTCATGAATCCGCTTTACCGCGACCATCTGTTTCTGCCGTTCACTGATCTGACAAACGGTGACGAAACGTATGGTGGTGGAAGATATATCGATTTATCATTGACGGATATCCAAAATGGGAATGTCGTTATTGATTTCAACGATGCCTACAATCCTTACTGTGCGTACAGCAGCGGGTACCGTTGTCCGCTACCTCCCGCCGAGAATGATTTGGCCATCGCAATTCTTGCGGGCGAGAAGAAATACACGGGGTCGATAAAAGAGCGGCCAAAGCCTGTGGCTCCTCCCAAGCCACTTAGCCGCAGCGAACAAAACCTTATCCGTTCCGGCGATACGACGCAATTGCTGCGGATTATCCAGGATACCATACCCAATGAGCTCCGTGTGCTGAAAACCACGTCCAACGACATTGACCCCAAGGAAGAATTGCTGCCGCTGTTGGCAAAGCGGATGTATCTTGCGGTGACAGATACCCTGCATCCAGGAGTGGGGATAGCCGCCCCGCAGGTGGGTATCAATCGCAATGTCATCTGGGTACAGCGATTCGACAAAGAAGGAGAGCCGTTGGAATTATATCTTAACCCCAAAATCATCTGGCGGTCCAAGCTGCTTCGTAAAGGACTGGAAGGCTGCCTGTCTATCGCTGACACGATGGGACAGGTACTTCGAAATTATACGATACGTCTTACGTATCAGGATTCCGAAGGCCTTGACCACGAGGAAATGGTGGAAGGTTTTACCGCGGTGATCTTCCAGCATGAAACCGACCACCTGTTAGGCATCCTCTTTACGGACCGACTGGCCGAACAGGAAGCAAGCCCGTATTACCGTATCAACGACGAGACCGAGCTGTATTTGAAGCAGCGGTTACGGCGCCAATAATTGAACCGGATACTTCTGTCGCATTTGCGTACGATTTGTTCCTAAGATAGGAATATTTTCTGCGTTTTAAAGTCTACTAATTCAGTATACATTTGTTGCGTCGTACTTGAAAGGGTTGAATGTGTGGAAATTGGGGTATGAGTTGCGATTGAATGTATAAAATTAATGTGTTTATCTTTAGACAAATGGCGTACTACTACAGTAAACTTATTTCACCAACGGACCCAGATGGGTTGTTGAGAACAGTTTTATCCGGTACCGATCAACCTAGCATTGACCGGTTCTCCCAATCCTCCTACCACTGTATGTGTATGCGCTGTTGCGGTTGAAGCGATAGCGCTATCGGGTTAGCTGCGTGAGTGTAACAACTTAGAACTTTCTCCCATTTAATTAACTACGCGGCCATCATTCTTTTTTTGATCATCAATTCTCACGTTGCTGGCAACAGGGCCGGTGTTGGCTATTGCGCCAACGTAGCTGATATATTAAGACATATTTAGAAACGGACAATGATAAAAATAATAGATAGATACGTTGACAAGGTTTGGAAGGCACATGCAGTAGCCATATGGCTATTAATAATATCGCTTTCCACCCAAGCACAAGAAATCACACCGTTAATTAATTCGACCTTGGACGGTGTAGTCGTGGATTTGGTAAGCCGGGAACCGCTCTCGGAAGCAACCATTCAGATTGAAGGAGTAACCCACAGTACAAAAACAGACAATAAGGGGAAATTTCAGTTTATTACCGGACAGAAATTCCCTTATACGCTTATCATAACCTATATCGGTTACAAAACCAAGAAGGTAGTGGCTAATGGAAGCCCAATTACCATCGAACTGGAGCGGGATGACAGTGCACTCGATGAGGTGGAGGTTGTGGGATATACCAAGATAAAAAGGAGCTCATTGACAAGCGCCTTGCAGGTAGTAAAAGGCGAAGACCTATCGCAGGCTCCCTATACCAGTGTCATCGAAAAGCTTCAGGGTCAGGTACCGGGTCTGCTCATTACGAATGATTCAGGTACCCCGGGCACATCGGTGTTGGTACGCCTACGGGGAACGAACTCAGTGAACAGCGGCAATGAACCCCTTTATGTGGTCGATGATGTGATCATCAACAGTGACAATCTACAGGGACTCAATTTGGGGGGGCAACTGGTGAATCCGCTTTCGGATATCAGTACCAATGACATTGAATCCATTACGGTATTGAAAGATGCGAATGCCACAGCTATTTACGGATCCCGCGGCGCCAATGGAGTTATTTTGATCAAAACCAACCGGGGTAGCCATCAAAGGGCCCGGTTAAATTTCGGCATCCAAACGGGTACGTCACATACCCGCAATTTATGGGAGTTGGTAACGGGCGAAGAACACGCCAATATTGTGAATGAGGCGTTTGTAAATAACGGGGGGCTTTACGAAAATCGCCCGTTTCGGCCTGTGGAAGAGGCAACGGCTGCTTTTCCCGCATGGGGACTTCCCGAAGAACAACAGACCTACGACCGGTTGGGAGCAATTTGGCGGACTGCGGTATTGCAACGCTACAACCTTTCGGTTTCGGGTGGAAGTGCCAATTCCAATTTTTACGTAGGCGGCGAATACCTGGATCAGCCTTCCACCGTGAAAGCACAGGAGTTTTCCCGGTATAGTTTCCGCGTAAACCTCGACCATAAGGTAAGTGACCGGTTGAAAGTAGGAACCAGTAATAACATCTCAACAACACCGCGCAAGCTGATCCGTGTGGGAGATGGAGGGACCGGTCTGTTCCAAGCCGCACTGCATACCCCTACGTTTCTTCCGATTGTTGACGAAAATGGGCAATATGTCACGCATTTTACATTTGACAATGTATATGCCCTCCTGGAAAACACAGATACGAAGTCAAATAGCATCCGGAGCATCAACAATGTATATGCAGAGGTCAAAATTTTACCCTCTTTGACGTTCAAGTCCAGTTGGAGCAGTGACTACAATATTTACAAAGAGAGCAATTACTTCAGTACCAAATTGCGGGCGGGGCAACCGGCAGGAAGTGCAACCCAAATCAATACCGAACGAGTGACCTTGTCGGCCGATCAATTGCTGAACTACAATGTTTCGTCCACTAACAGCGATATCGCGATTTTTGTTGGCAACAGCTACCAGTATACGGATAAGGGCGGGCAAACGGTAACTGGAAGCCAGTTTCCAAGCGACCAGCATCGTCAGATTGCATCCGCAGGGGTACGAAGCGGTACAACCACGGCCTCTTCCAATAGCTTGCTCTCTTTTTTCGGTGGGGTTAATTTTTCGTACAAAGACCGTTATGTGATCGATGGGACGTTCCGGTCGGACGGTTCGTCCCGCATCGGTAAGGATCATCGCTGGGGTCATTTTCCTGCGGCCGGTTTCAACTGGCGGGTAAGCAATGAACCGTTTTTCCCGAAATCAGACAATTTCAATGAGCTACGGTTGAAAGCAAGTTGGGGTCTGACGGGCAATGCAGCAGTGGATGACTTCCAATCGCTTGGTTTGTGGAGCGGGGGAAGCAATTACGGCGATAATCCAGGTATTGTGCCTTCGCAGATGGCCAATGCGGATCTGAGATGGGAGACAACCCGACAATGGAATTTGGGAGTTTCCGGCGTCATGTTAAAGCAACGCTTGGATTTCGAAATTAATTACTATGATAAATATACCAAAGATCTGCTGTTATCGAGTTTTCCGGTACAGGACATAACCGGCTTTTCGAGCATTACGTACAATGCAGGCGAAATCAGTAACAAAGGCATTGAGTTTATCCTGAACTCGGACAACCTAACCAGCAAGACGCTTACGTGGCGCACCACCTATACGATTTCGAGAAACACCAATAAGGTAGAAAAATTATTGCAGCCGATCACCGGCGGGTATCGGCAATTCCGTTTGGAGGAAGGACACCCGATTTCATCGATTTGGGTGCATAAGCAATTGGGAGTAGATCCGCAGACTGGCAACGTCATTTATGAGGATGTGGACGGCGATGGACAGATTACACAAGAAGACCGCCAACTGTTGGGTAGTGTATGGCCTGATTTTGAAGGTGCTTTGAGAAATACATTTACCTATAAAGGGTTTGATCTGAATGTAAACATTACCTATCGATGGGGTAACCGCCTATATAATTATACCCGATATTTTCTGGAGTCAGGGGGCGTGAGGGGTACCGAACGGACCATCCAAAAAAGCCAGTTGAACTATTGGAAAAAGCCGGGCGATACAAATGTTTTGCCAAGGCTATCTTCTACCACCAATCCGGATGGCAGCCGAAACTACGAGCCGGCCAGCGCTAATAGCTACAGCAGTCGTTTTCTGGAAGACGCTTCGTTCATTCGTTTGAAAGATATCACATTGGGGTATTCATTGCCTTCCCGGTTTGCCAGGAACGTAGGGTTTGCGCAAATAAAGGCAACCGTTACTGCGGCGAACTTGATTACCCTTACTAAGTATTCGGGTCCGGATCCCGAGGCCAATTCGCAGACAGACAGCAATCTGGTGCAGGGAATGGATTTCAATACGGTACCCCAACCGATCAGCTTCTTATTTGGTCTGAACGTCACACTGTAATAAAATCATGCAATGAAATCACATTTGAATCACTATATCGTATTATCTATTTTATTATTATTGATAACCTCCTGCACGGGTGTGCTGGACCTTGAACCGGAGACTTCGGTTTCTGACAAGGGGGTCATTTCGGATAAAAAGACTTCGCTGGCGGCGTTGTATGGAATCTATGATAACCTTCAAAGCAGCTATACGGGTACACTCACCGCATTCAATCTGGCAAGTGACAATGTCATCAGCTATACCGAGCCGACGATCATTGTACCTGACAGGAACGCGGAAGACAATGGCGGAGCACCATTTTCTACATTTTATGTAACCATCAACCGGGCGAATTTCATCATTAAACGTGTGCCGGATGTCGTAGATAACCAATTTACCGATGCAGAGCGTAATGAAATTATCGGAGAAGCTTATTTCTTGCGTGCGTTGGCATATTTCGACCTGGCTCGCTTTTACGGTGGGGTACAGTTGGTTACCGAGCCCACCGAACGCATCGACACCCAAAAAGGAATACGCCGGAGCACATTGGCCGAAACCTACGCACAAGTGCTTGCGGATTTGGATAAAGCCGAAGAGCTCATCACAAATGAAACCGACCGGAGCCGGGCAACCAAATTTGCCGTATATGGACTCAAGGCCCGGTTGTTCCTGTATACCGAACAATGGGAAGATGCGGAAGAATACGCCTCCAAAAGTATTGCAAGCAATGCCTTCTCATTGGTTACGCCGTATAGTTCTTTCTATACGGGACGGCTCTCACAGGAGTCTATTTTTGAGGTCGTCTATACGACTGTTGATGCATCGACCTATTGGCGGAGTTGGTTGTCAACCGAAGACGGCGGGAACCAAACTTATGTCCCGGAAGCATCCTTGATAACTGATTTGCGCGATCCCGAGAAGGGCGGTACGCGCAAGGCGGTTCTTAAGGAATCTACGGCGCAGCCCGGACTTTATACCGTGCAGCTTTATGGGAAGAAAGACGGTACGAGTTCGTTATTTGTGTTACGGATTGCCGAACAGTATTTGATCCGTGCCGAGGCACGTGCCAAAAAAGCCACCCCCGATCTGGAAGGCGCCGCAGGTGATATCCGCGCTGTCCAATCCAGGGCTGAGGTGTCGTCCTTATTTACCGCAACACCCTCAACCACGCAGTCGGACGTATTGCTCGCCATTGAAAACGAACGCCGGTTGGAACTGGCTTTTGAAGGCCATCGCTTTACAGATTTGGTCCGCACGGGCCGGGTCGCGGATGTATTGGGGGGTTACAACCCCTTACTCAGGGAATCGTATCAATGGGTATTTCCCATACCGGCATCGTCTGTCGAAAAAGACCCCGGTTTAGAACAGAATCCAGGATTTTAAACCGTAATAAATTATGAAACTTCTAACGAAAAAACTTTTAGCCAAGATCGTATTAATCGGCCAGCTTGCTGTGAGCATCTCCATGGCATCGGCCCAATCTCCCATTCAGGTTAAAAAGGGTGAAACCCGCCATGGCCCTAAAACAGGGGCATTATTGATTATTGGCGGACACGTGGGGGAAACAGCGTCTATCTGGAACAAATTTGTTGAACTGGCTGGAGGCAAAGAAAAAGCAAAAATAGTGGTGGTAACGGCAGCAGCTGGTGATTCCGCAGCCTGGAGCCCGCACCACGTGGAAGAAATCAAACGGATTACCGGAATACAGCATATCCAATCGCTGCATACTACTTCCATCAAAGAGGCCAACAGCGAGGCGTTTGTGGCTCCATTGAAAGAAGCGACAGGGGTTTATTTCATTGGAGGTAGGCAATGGCGCATCGCGGACTACTACCTGAATACCTTGGCTCACCAAGCCTTTTTGGACGTACTTGCGCGTGGCGGCGTATTGGCCGGCAGTTCTGCTGGGGCCAGTATCCAGGGCTCTTTCCTTTGGCGGGGCGACACCCGTGGGTCAGACATCCTGATCGGAGACCATACACAGGGATTGGGATTCTTGAAAAATTCGGTCATCGATCAACACCTACTGAAAAGAAACCGGCAATTTGACTTGGTTGATGTGGTCAGAAATACGCCCACGTTGATTGGAATCGGGCTGGACGAGGCTACCGCTGTGGTGGTCCAACGCGATACGCTGGAAGTTGTGGGTAATTCCTATGTGGCAATTTATGATCACGACACGATCACGGGTAAAAGCGATTCAACCGAAGTAAATAGTTATCACCCGGCCGCCCCATTTTTCTTCCTGAGCCATGGTCAAAAGTATGACCTGAAAAAACGGACAGTCATTCAGGAACAGCGGAGAAGAAGCAGGGAAGAACCTGTTTCTGAGAAGGAGTAACAATCACAATAGCCCCAAATTAACAACCTTAAAAATATGAATTATGGCAACTTCGCTAAACAATGACTCAACGGATGCGTGGAAAGCCTATGAAAAGCATGCTTTCCGCCTGGCGTTTGTTTATTTTATTCTCCAATCCGTCCCTTTGGATTGGAAATATTATAGGCATTTATTTTCGGTCAATTGGTTGAATCCCACATTTGCCGATTTCTTTAATATCAGCCGGTATACCCCCCAATTTTTTCGGCAGGCTACATCTGCCGACTATTGGGGGCTCAATACCTTATTGGACTGGTTGGTTGTGCTGATTATCGCAGCGGTGATTTCCCTGGTGTGGTATTTCCTCGAAAACCGACAGCGGAACAGGCCTAACTATCGTGATTTATATTACCTACTGCGCGTAATCCTGCGCTATCGGCTTGCATTGGGCGTAATTGCCTATGGCCTTATCAAATTCTTCCCCTTGCAGTCGCCCTACCCGTCCCTGAGCAACTTCAATACCGACTATGGGGATCTCTCGGCATGGAAGATTTTTTCCCTGACGCTGGGCGTTGCTCCTTCGTTTGAAGCGGTATTGGGAGGGCTTGAAATCCTTGCCGGTCTTTTGTTGCTTTATCGCGGCACCACTGCTATCGGCGCTTTCATTGTCATCATTTTCCATGGCAATGCATTTCTATCCAATCTGGCATATGAGGGAGGGGAGGCCATTTATGCCCTATATTTGGTACATATTGCCGTCTTCCTGTTTTTGCACGATGCCAAACGGATCGTTGATCTCTTCTCGCTCAATAAACCGGCGCAGCCCGATCGGTATAAACCGGCCTATACCCAACCTTGGCAGCGACAGCTGAAGACCGGGTTAAAGTCAGCGTTTATTTTGGTTTTTGTATTTGTGTTCGGCTATAAGACCTATGCAGCCTCCAAAACACAGCCTTACCACTATCCGGTGACACCGGGACTATCCGGTGCCCAAGGACTTTACGACGTCAGCGAATTTAGCCGGAACGGACAGGTACACCCTTATTCCAAGAGAGATACATTGCGGTGGCAGGATGTGGTATTTGAGGAATGGGCTACCCTGAGTGTCAAAACCGTGGCAAAAGTCAAGCCGTGGCTTGGTGGCGTTGAGGTTATCCACCGCAACGATAAAGACCGGCTCTATGAGCTGTCCGGTACGACAAGCAGACATTATTATCACTATTCGATTGACAGTGCTGCTCAAACACTCCGTTTGGAAAACAAGAATCCCAATTATTCGGATGACCAGTTTGAGCTTCATTACGACCGTCCCGACGCCCATACCATCCGGTTGTCAGGCATCGATGCCCGTGGAGATTCCCTGCGCGTTGTGCTACACCGATTGGACAAAAAATATTTGTATGAGGAAGCCCAAAAAGGGGGACGTAGGGGCGGGTTAATATTGTAACGGGTACCATAAAATTTTAACATCATGTCAGCAGAAAAATTAAATCAACAACCCCCGCAAACGCCGAAGCCGTGGACGCTTCTTCAAAAAATAGCTTTTCGGATCGGGTTTATCTATGTGATCTTACTTGTGGTGCCTGCGGGTGTTTTTTCCATACCACCCAATTTCAGCTGGTTCCAGCAATGGTTCAACTACGATTGGACAAGCCTGCATTACCGCGATCTGTATAGTATTGCGCGCTATCAGCCCTCATTTCCGCAGGTAAGTCAATGGCTGGGGATTCCGCGTTTGGAAGGTCATGGCATCTGGCTTACACTTTTGGCGATTGCCGTCGTAGGCGGATTGATTTGGACCCTGATAGACCGCAGGGCAAAAGAATACAACAATCTATACTATTGGTCATTGGTAATTGCTCGTTTCCGGGCAGGAATCGGGATTATCGGGTTTGGTTTTACCAAGGTATTGCCCGTTCAGATGCCGTATCCGTCGGAAGGGTTGCTCAACACGGATTTCGGTGACTTTACCGGACAGAAACTCTATTGGCTTTCCATCGGTATTGTGCCTTGGTACCAGGTATTTACCGGGCTGGTTGAGCTGACTGCCGGAACCCTGTTGTTTTTTAGGCAAACCACTGTATATGGAGCAGCTTTGTTATTTGGGGCTTTGGGCAGCATCACGATCGTCAACCACGTATACGAGGGGGGTGTGCAGACCTATGCTTTTTATTTTGTGTTATTGGGATTATACATCTTTGGATATTACGTACCCCGCATCTACCGGTTTTTTATCCTCCAACAGTACACCGTGCCGGTAGATTACTGGCCGGTGTTTACCAAGAAATGGCAGCGGGGACTCAGGATCGGATTAAAAACATTTGTCATCGTACTATTTCTCGGTGTGCTGTTTTATTTGCAATTGAACAATTTCTGGTACGACCCCTATAAGCAGCCGTCCAGTCCAGGTGTAAAGCAATTGAGAGGATATTATGACGTGACGACGTTTAAAATCAACGGGGAGGAAATTCCTTACTCGCCGTTGGATACGGTGAGGTGGCAGGAAGCGACTTTTGAAAAATGGACGACACTTACCTACAAAGTAAATAAGCCAACCCGGCTGGATCTTTCAAATGGGGGAGGCAATCCGATACCGGATATCGACCGGATGTTTGAGATTACCGGAACGGGCGGCGGCCGTCGGGTGTTCCATTATTACGCTGACACGGCCGAACACCGGTTATACCTGCAAGACAAAATACGCAGTGGAGGCGGTTTTTTTGAACGGGAAGATGCAGATGAAAGAAGTCAACCCGCCGGTGGTGATAACCGGAGGCAGGGTCAGTCGGCACGGGGTTCCGGACGTAACACGGGTCGTGACACCGCCACTGCGGGATCTGTAGCGCAAAATGATGGTGGTCATGGTCTACGTGACTCAGTTATCGATCCTTTAGGACCGGATTGGATCAGCGTGCAAGCATGGGAACGGATCGGAGACGAGAATAATTTCATTGATCCAAGGGGAGCAACGGCGCGGAGAGCACGGTATTTTGCCCGCCCCCAGCGTCCTTCCAACCGTAATAAAATGATCCTGAATTATGAAACAACCGATGGGAATCGGATCGTACTTACCGGAATCAATGAAAACAAGGATTCGCTTTATATCGTATTGAATCGGGTGGATCGCGATTATTTGCTGTCCAGAAGCACATTGGACGCAGGTAAATATGATTAGATGATTAATTTAAATGATAAGCGATCAAAAATCGTCATCGCCGGAGGAACAGGGGCACTCGGGAAATTACTTGCCGATTTTTACGTGGCTATGGGCTGGATGGTTATCGTGCTTACACGTTCGGCATGGTCCTCCGTCCCGGCCATCCGGTATGTTACCTGGGACGGAAAAACACTGGATACCTGGGCCGATGAGCTCACAGGTGCCGCAGCGGTGGTTAATTTGGCTGGTCGATCGATCAACACCCGGTTTACGGCAAACCGTAAACAAGAGATATTAGATTCTAGAATCGATTCGACAGCGGTCATCGGCGAGGCGATCAGCATCTGTAAATCTCCTCCGAAAGTTTGGATCAATGCAGGGGGAATAGCTATATTTGGGTCTTCATCTGCCCTGAAAACCGAAGCTGATGTACCGGATGGCACGGATTTTTTATCCCTCGTATCAAGGCAATGGGAGCAAGTGTTTTCTGCGTCTATGACTCCTGCTACGCGCAAAATACAGCTGAGAATCAGTTCTGTTCTGCTTTCCGGTAGAGGAATACTTTCGCCACTGGTGAAATTGACCAAATTGGGTTTGGGTGGAACCGTCGGCAGCGGCAACCAGTATGTATCGTGGATACACAACCAGGATTTTGTGAAGTTAGTCGATTGGCTGATAGTAAACGAGACGATAGTGGGCATTGTGCATGCCAGTAGTCCCAATCCGGTGACAAATCGGGATTTTATGCAAGCGCTGCGGAAGAAACTAAGGATACCTTTTGGAATACGGAACCCAACTTGGTCGACCAAGCTTGGGGCTTGGTTGATTGGGACCCAGCCTGAGTTGGCGCTATTGGGGCACCGTGTAGTGTCCGGTGTCCTGGGCGATAAAGGGTTTGTATTTGATTTTCCGGAATTACCCGCTGCGCTTCGTAATTTAATGTTATAATTGCAACACCATGGACAGTGGGGAAACATACGATGCGGTTGTAGTCGGTTCAGGCCCGAACGGTTTGGCAGCCGCTATCACATTGCAGCAGCAGGGGTTACAGGTGTTACTGCTGGAGGCAAAGGACACCATTGGTGGCGGAATGCGCACGGCAGAGCTGACGTTGCCGGGATTTCATCATGACATATGTTCGGCTGTTCATCCCATGGGAGCGGCTTCTCCGTTTCTGCGGTCGCTGCCGTTGCATAAATTTGGGTTGGAATACATTCATCCCGAGATATTAGCCGCCCATCCGTTTGACGATGGGACGGCAGCCGCATTATACCAATCATTGGATCTGACGGCATCGGAATTGGGGGCTGATGGGAAAGCGTATCGAGCGTTATTCGAGCCGTTAGTGAAAAGCTGGTCACGGATTGATACACACATTCTCGGTCCCATGCTGAAAATTCCCTCAAACCCGATCGCATTAGCCAGATTTGGCTTGAAATCACTTCAATCGGGTAAGCAAATTGCAGCTCGCTTCCACACAAAGGAAGCGCGGGGGTTGTGGTCAGGAATGGTTGCTCACAGTATGATTCCATTGGAGGATTTGACATCGTCTGCAATTGGCTTTGTACTGACCATTGCCGGGCATCAGGGTGGTTGGCCGATACCCAAGGGAGGGTCGCAGCGCATCGCCGATGCATTGGCAGGTTATTTCCGGTCACTGGGCGGGACGCTACAGACCCATATCAATGTGCGGACGCTAAGTGATTTGCCGGACGCTAAGGCGGTTCTCTTTGATGTCTCACCCAGATACCTCTTGCAGATATGTGGGGATAGTTTGTCGTCATTTTATCGATGGCAACTGAAACGTCACCGCTATGGGATGGGTGTATTCAAAGTAGACTGGGCATTAAGTGAGCCTGTACCTTTCAAATCAGCGGTCGCGCGGAAGGCAGGTGTAGTACATCTGGGGGGAACGTTTGACGAGGTGGCCGCCGGCGAGCGGCAGGTTTGGCAGGGAAAATATCCGGATAAACCCTTTGTTCTTTTTGCACAACAAAGTATCTTTGACAACTCGCGTGCCCCCGCAGGAAAACACACCGGTTGGGCCTATTGCCACGTGCCTAACGGATCTACAAAAGATATGACTGAAGTGATCGTGGATCAAGTGGAGCGATTTGCACCGGGATTTCGCGATACCATTTTGGCTACGCATACCTTCAATACGGCTGAAATGGAGGTGTATAATCCCAACTATATCGGTGGGGACATCAATGGAGGAGTCGTGAATATTGCCCAGCTGTTCAACAGACCCGTGTTGCGGTTTTCTCCTTATCGTACTTCGGCGAGGGGCATTTATATTTGCTCGGCTTCCACTCCACCTGGCGGTGGGGTACATGGCATGAGCGGATATTATGCCGCTAAACAGGCCTTAAAAGATATTTTTAACGATTAATAATAGGATTATAAACCATGTCAACATCAAAACTAACACTTACGGAAGATTGGGCGGTCGTCGTCTTAGGGTTTATCATTATATTTTTGGCAATTTGGGGGCTCTCTATTCCCGTACCGATGTATACATGGGGTGATGCAAGTGGATTTGCAGCCCTGTTTTCTGCCACAAATGAGCTAAGTGTATTTTACCAATTTCTGTTTGCTTATGCAATTGTCATTATCGGGTCGGCAATTACCGGAAAACCTATCAAAGCTCAATTTTTAAGTTTTCCCGTCGTATTTATATTGACCATTATTGCGCTGTTACTGGCAGGCAATTCGTTTATGAACGATCTGGGGTTGGAGGCCGTTATTTTCAGTTTGCTGGTAGGTCTATTGATTGGTAATCTGTTTAAGCTGCCGCAATGGTTTCGGGAATCACTGAATGCAGAGCTATTGGTCAAGATAGGTTTGGTCCTGCTGGGTACGAATGTTATTTTTTCGGATATATTGAAAGCGGGCTCCCTGGGATTGGTGCAATCGCTCATTGTGGTGTTATCCGTTTGGTATTTTGCATTTTGGTTGTGCAAAAAGCTAAAGGTTGATGATGAACTGACCATGATGATTTCAAGCGCCGTATCTATTTGCGGGGTTTCAGCCGCCATTGCGACTTCAGGGGCCATCAAAGGAGATTCCAAGAAACTATCGTATGTAGTATCCATGGTATTGATCACCGCCATACCGATGATGATCGGTATGCCTTACCTTGCCAGGGTGTTTGGATTTTCTGAGGAAGTAACCGGTGCCTGGCTGGGAGGAAGTATTGATACGACCGGGGCCGTGGTAGCTTCGGGGAGTTTGGTGGGAGAAAAGGCTCTTGAGATCAGTACCATCGTCAAATTTTCTCAAAACGTGTTGCTGGGTATTGCGGCGCTAGCCATATCGGTTTACTGGACTTATCGTGGAACACCGGAGGGTGAACATGTAGAGAAGCCAAGCCTTGGCATCATTTGGGAACGGTTCCCCAAATTTGTATTGGGTTTCATTGCGGCATCGTTGCTATTTTCATTTGTACTGGATGCTACTACCATCAGCCAAGTAAAGGGAGGCATTAAGAATATTCAGGGCTTATGGTTTGCGCTGGCATTTACGAGCATCGGGTTAGAAACCAATTTCAAAGAACTGTTGGGTAATAACAACATTAAGCCATTTTGGGCATTCCTCATCGCCCAAACATTTAATGTAGTAGTTACGTTGGCAGTTGCATGGTGGTTGTTTGGGTAATTTTATAAAATAATCAATTGATAATAAGTGATTTATAATTATTTCTTGAAAAAAAATAAAAGACTACTTGTTAAGTAGATTATTTTAAATACATTTGTACCATGAGATCCACTAACATATCAATCATTTCGCTAAATGCGGTCATGTGTTGCATGTATATGTGTGATACGTGTTGAGGTTGATGATGTTTCCATGTCTTAAGGATATATTGAGACCTCCTCACAGAAGCTGAAGAGGTCTCTTTTTTTAAGTAGAAAAATAATCGTTGTCAAATTGTCTCTTTTCATAATATAGGTTTATAATTGGTTAGTAAAGTAGGGGTGCCTGCCCATCAGGCCCCCACTTTTTTGAATATTATGGGTGAAAAAAGTAAATATTATGTGAATGAACAAGCAGTGAGGCTAATCGCTTTTGTGGTAGTGATCCTTACCAGTGTGTTGTTATACACCCGGTTGGAATGGGTGGGTTTGTTTATTGCCATCGATTTCTTTATCAGAGCTTTTACGACGATAAAATCGCCACTAGCAATATTAGCCAAGGTTATTTTAGATAAGATCCGAGTGGTTCCCAAGCCCATTTTCGCACCACCGAAGCGATTTGCGGCGGCGTTGGGGTTTGTCTTTTCAACAGCGATAACGGTATTATTTCATTTCGGTTTATTCACGGCTGCGTATGCGGTGGGTGGAATCCTCATTTTTTGTGCTGTATTGGAATCTGTTTTCAAGGTGTGCCTTGGGTGTTATGTCTATAATGGGGTTGTTGCCCCGGTTCTATTAAAATCAAAGCGGGAAAAATAATGAGAGGAAGGCGTCCGGCATCAGCGGGCGTTCGTTGTTCACCAATACCCTTTCGAAATTCGTCACGGTTGACTGAAATAGGAAATTCCATTTTCCGCACGTAACACCGAGGTCTGTATAATTCCCTGCCTGACCGCGTCGATCGAATGAACTATTAAGTATAATTTCTTCCTAAATACGCCATTTTTCTACCTTTTAATGTCTACTAATTTAGTATACTTTTGGCGGGATTTAAAATGTAATCTATTATACTATGGTTGGACTACTACGAAGGTTTTCGAATTTATTGCCATCCTTTGTTGCTGGAGGGATGTTAGGAATCTTTTCATTTGCAAACGCCCAGGAAACCACTCCATTGATCAATGCAACGTTAGAAGGGGTAGTGCTCGATTCGGTTACACAGGAGCCGTTAACGGGTGCAACTTTGCAGCTGGCGGGCGTGACGCATATCACAAAGACAGATAAACAAGGGCACTTCCGTTTTGTCACGGGGCAAAAGCTACCTTTGACCATCATTGTATCTTATGTGGGCTATGAAACACGCGAAGTTGTTGTAACCGAAAGCCCAACCACGATCGAATTGGTTAGGCGCTCAGCGAATTTAGGGGAGGTAGTGGTCACTTCGCGCCGCCGCAGGGAGTTATTACAGAACGTGCCGATACCAGTCTCTGTAGTGAGCGGCGCATTAGCGGAAGAAAGTGGAGCCTTCAATGTAAACCGGTTGAAAGAAATGGTGCCTACGGTACAATTATATTCTTCCAATCCCCGCAATACAGGGTTGAGTATCCGCGGTTTGGGTACGACCTTTGGACTAACGAATGATGGTATCGATCCCGGTGTGGGATTCTATGTCGACGGAGTATACTATGCGCGCACGGCAGCCACTACCCTTGATTTTATTGATGTTGAGCAAATTGAAGTACTGCGGGGTCCGCAAGGCACGTTGTTTGGGAAAAACACGGTTGCAGGAGCTTTCAACGTAACCACCCGCAAGCCCACGTTTACTCCCGAAGGGAAGGCAGAACTGAGCTACGGCAACTTTGGCTTTATACAGGCGAAGGCATCCATCAGCGGACCATTGGCGGAACATTGGGCCGCGCGGGTATCTTTCAGTGGTACGCAGCGCGACGGGTTATTATATAACGTCGCCACTCAAAAACGAGTAAATGACCTGAATAACCTCGGCTTTCGTGGGCAATTGTTGTATGAACCCTCGGATAATTTGCAGATCCTGCTTGCGGGTGATTTAACCCGGCAACGCCCGGATGGTTATGCCCAAGTATTTGCCGGGGTGGCACCGACACAGCGTGCCCCCTACCAGCAGTTTGAACAGATCATTGCCGATTTGGGCTATGACTTACCCAGCAGAAATCCCTTTGACCGCGTCATAGATCACGATACGCCGTGGCGGTCAGGGCAGGACCTGGGAGGAGTCTCCGCCAATGTGGATGTAAAAGTAGGACCGGGTACACTGACTTCCACCACTGCATGGCGCTTCTGGAATTGGAATCCGTCCAATGATCGGGACTTTACCGGTCTGCAGGGACTCGCCTTGTCGCAGGCACCCTCGCGCCATGACCAATGGTCCCAGGAAGTGCGGTGGGCGGGTGACCTGTCTTCCAACCTGAGCGCAGTGATCGGCGTATTTGCTTTTGGCCAGCAACTCAATGCAGACCCGGCGCATACAGAAGAATCCGGTCGCGATCAGTGGCGATTTGCACAGAATTCGCAGAGTGAGCTGTGGCAAACACCGGGATTATTCGAGGGTTATGGGATTAAGAGTTATCCGAGCTTGAAGACATTCAGCGGAGCGGTATTTGCACAGGTCGACTGGGCCATTACCTCCCGGTTACGCATACTGCCCGGTATCCGTGTGAATTATGACGATAAATCCGTTAATTTCCGTAGGGAAACTTATGGAGGTTTGCAAACCGATGACCCTGACTTATTGGCGCTGAAAAAAGTGGTTTATTCAGATCAGGCTTTTGAAGCAAACATTGATGATACAAACGTTTCGGGTCAATTGACATTGGCTTTCAAAGCCAGTGATAAAATCAATACGTTTGCAACGTTCTCTACAGGTTTTAAGCCTGTAGGACTTAATTTGGGAGGACTCCCCAACTCGAATGGCCAGCCGATGCTGGAACTTGCGGTGATCAAGCCTGAAAGTGTCCGGCATTATGAAGTTGGCGTCAAAGCTCAGCCCACACGAAACATTTCCCTGGGCCTGACAGTGTATAATACCGACGTGAAAAACTATCAAGCGCAGGTGCAGGCTGCGGATTTATCCGTAAACCGGGGTTATTTGGCCAATGCCGAAAAAGTGCGGGTACGGGGCGTAGAGTTTGACGGTATGGTGCGGTTCAGCAGCTTCTTCTCTCTCTATGGGTCGTTAGCGTATACAGACGGTACCTATGTGCGGTTTACCAATGCGCCGCCACCTTTGGAAGAAACGGGTGGTCCTACGTTCAAGGATATCTCAGGTGGGAAGTTGCCCGGCATTTCCGAGTGGGCGGCATCTTTCGGCGGGGAAGCAGCTACCCGGACCACTTCATTGTTTGGACAGGAAGGCGAATTTGTTTTCGCGGTAGATGGATTCTATCGGTCGTCCTTTTCTTCCAACCCTTCCCCTTCTAAATACCTGGTCGTGGATGGCTATACGTTATTAAACGGGAGGGCTGGCTTCCGGGCAGCGGATGGTGTTTCACTGTATCTTTGGGTGCGCAATGCATTTAATAAAGATTACTTTGAGCAATTACTGCCCGGTGCGGGAAATGCAGGGCATTATGCCGGTGTGTTGGGTGATCAGCGGACATATGGCATCACGTTGCGCTACACTTTTTAGGCGGTTAAATTCCATTCAATTCATAAATTATCAGCGCCCGATTACGGGCGCTTTTTTTGTTCATTGTAAATAATGCAGATACTATTTTGTGCTACCCAATCTTTTCTTAATTTTTGTAACTGATGATTCAGAAGTAATGATGTTCGATCCGCCGTTTTCATTCATATGGTTTGTATTATTTATACTTTGCGCGGTATGGGCAGTTGTTTTCTATCGCCGATTGGCTGAATCCAGAAGAGCGCTGCGTAAACTGAACGATAAGATCGACAAAAACAAGACATCCGCTGATATGGTGGCGGATGTCATCAAATATAAGTTGGACCCGCATTTGCTTAAAAATGCACTGAATGCGATACAATCTCACGCTTATCAGAGCTATTATGCCTTGGATAAGCTATCGAATATCTTGGATTATATCCTCTATGAATCGGATACGAACTTTGTTCGCCTAAAAGAGGAGATTGCTTTTGCGGAGAATCTAATCGAGATTAACCGATTGAAAATAAGTCCGCTCTTTGACCTCCATGTTCGGAAAAAGATTCCCGAGGGATGCGGTGATTTGCTGATTGCACCGTTTATTTCCATTAATCCAATTGAAAATGCTTTTAAACACGCCGATATCCAAAGCGAAAACTCATTTATTTCAGTGATTTTTGAGGTGAAGGATCATCTATTCTTATTGTCGGTTTCGAACAAGATTCAGCCGAAGGTAATCGGAGGTGAACACCAACGGGGCGGCTTGGGGAACAAGGCTCTCAAAAATCGCCTTGATCGGATTTACGGGGAGCACTACCGGTTGACCACAGAAACAGACGGTGATGTATATCAGGTAAGACTTGAGATTAAGCTTCATGCCGAACATTAGATGTGTACTGGTAGATGACGAATTTCCTGCACTGCAATATTTACAGATGCTTTGCAGTCAGTTATCGGGTATTGAAGTCGTGAAGTCTTTTAATGATCCGGTGAAATTCCTGAATAAGATAGATGGGTTGGATTTTGATGTGTGTGTATTGGATATTCGTATGCCTGGTATAGATGGGATGCAATTGGCTCGGCGACTGCAAGGCAAGGTGATTATTTTTTCCACTGCCCACAAAGAATATGCTGCGGAAGCATTCGATCTGGACGCTGTCGATTACTTGCGTAAGCCCTATCAGCTTGATCGCCTGGAGAAAGCCTTCGCAAAAGTCCGGGATTTGTTGGCAGCGAGAAGGTCAACGGAAAATGCTTTCGAGCTAAATACCAATAGGGGAAAAGTACGGGTAAAGAGTAAGGAAATCGCTTTCGTCGAAGTGGCAGCGAACGACCGGCGTGATAAGGAAATCGTTTACCGGGATGGTAGCCGTGTATTGGCAAAGAATATCACCTTTGACCAGCTTCTTCGTTTATTGCCGGAAAAGGAATTCTGCCGGATTAACCGCAAAACCATCATTGCATCGGATACAATTATGAGTTATACCCAACAATGGGTCTCCTGTTCTTTTACGGAGGGGGGGACCATCTCCCGGTTTCCGATATCTGCACAATATCGATCGGATTTTAAAAATCTTATGTCAGATTAGTCAGTACAAAAAACGGCTTTTTCGGTACAAAAAGCATGTGGAACGGTCTATTCTCCGCCGATAAAATAGTATAATTGACGTTCTGAAAATATCAATCATACTACGCGGAATAATGAAACTGAAGAATTGGCTCTTTTATTTATGCGTAATCGGCGGGTTTTCCGGAGTTGGGTACTGGATCATTTCAAGAGGCCGGCTTCTTGAAAAAGGTGCCGAAATTCCGGCAAATACAGTATCGGGAAGTGCATGGGGACATTTTCAGGATTCCATACGTGCAAATATCGCTTATCCTTTGGCGATCTTATTGTTGCAGATCATTGCTATTATTTTAGTGGCCCGGGTCTTCGGGGTGCTTTTTAGAAAAATTGGCCAGCCATCGGTTATCGGGGAGATTGTAGCGGGTATCGTATTGGGGCCATCGGTACTGGGCTACTATTTTCCGGAGTTTTCCGCCTTTTTGTTTCCGGCTAGTTCATTGCCTAACTTGGGCGTGATGAGTCAGGTCGGCTTGATTCTTTTCATGTTTGTGGTCGGGATGGAGCTTGATCTCAAATTGCTGAAAAATCAGGCGCATGAGGCCGTGGTCATCAGCCATGCCAGCATCATTTTTCCATTTGCGTTGGGTATGGGGTTGGCGTATTTTATTTATCAGCAAACAGCGCCGCCACAGGTTTCTTTTCTTTCCTATGCATTATTCATCGGAATATCCATGAGTATCACCGCCTTTCCTGTTTTGGCGCGGATTGTACAGGAACGTGGCATTACCAAAACGAAACTCGGCTCGATTGTGATCACCTGTGCTGCGGCAGACGATATCACGGCGTGGTGTTTATTGGCAGCTGTTATTGCGGTTGTAAAAGCAGGATCATTAGCCAGTGCAGGTTTTACCATATTTTTTGCGATTCTTTATGTGATCTTGATGCTGCGGTTCGTGGGGCCTTTCCTCCAGCGCATCGGAGAGCTTCATTCAACCAAGGAACGGCTGAGTAAGCCGGTGGTCGGGCTTTTTTTCGGTACGCTGCTTTTATCTGCGTGGACAACAGAAGTGATTGGTATCCATGCCCTATTCGGTGCGTTCATGGCCGGGGTAATTATGCCTGCAAATATCAATTTTAGGAATATTTTTATTGAGAAGGTAGAAGATGTGGCATTGGTGCTGCTGCTGCCCCTGTTTTTTGTTTTTACCGGGTTGCGAACCCAAATTGGCTTATTGAACGAGCCCGGTCTTTGGCAGCTTTGTTTCATCGTTGTCGCTGTCGCGGTTACTGGTAAATTTGTGGGTAGTGCACTTTCCGCACGGTTCGTTGGACAAAGCTGGTATGAAAGTTTGACCATCGGAGCGTTGATGAATACCCGTGGCCTGATGGAACTGGTAGCGCTCAACATCGGCTACGATCTTGGCGTACTGACCCCGGAAATGTTTGCCATTTTCGTTTTGATGGCTCTATTTACGACCTTCATGACTGGCCCTTTGTTGGATCTATTCAACCGGGTTTTTAAACAGCGCGAATCCCAGCGGGCATTATTAACCAAAAAAGATAAGTACAACGTTCTTATTTCTTTTGGAAATCCGCATACGGGGAAATTACTGCTTCGTATCGCGCATATGCTTACCCGGAAATCCCGCGAAAACTCAACGGTAACGGCGCTTCACCTTTCGCTGGGAAATGAGTTGAATCACTTTAATTCCATCGAATACGAGCGCGAGAGCTTCGTGTTGCTGGAGGAGGAAGGAAATCGATTACGGCAACCCTTCACGCCTATTTTTAAACCCACAGACGACATCGATGAAGACATTGCTTCGGTTTCTAATACGGAGGATTACGATCTCTTATTGGTTGGCGTGGGTCAATCTGTATTTGAGGGGACCGTATTGGGTAGAATTTTAGGTTTTACCAGCAAGGTTATTAACCCAGAACGGATTTATGAAACCCTGACAGGAAAGGATAACTTATTTTTCCCAGGATATTTTGATGAGCGGACAAAAAGTTTAATCAAGGCAGTCCAGATTCCTTTGGGTATTCTGATTGATAAAGGCATGGACGAGTGCCGTGGCATCATCGTACCGGTATATTCCGTCAGTGATAGCTTTTTGCTGGTATACATTCAGAAATTTATCCAAAATGGAGCAGCCCATGTTACCTTATTAGACGTAAACAATGTAATAAAAAATACACTGGAATTTAGGGAGGCAGTCCGTGCAATAGATTATGCAGCTCCCAATCACGTTAATTTGATCGATGAACCCGAAATCAGCGCAATCAGGCTGAAATCATTTGATTTATTGCTGGTCAGCCTTTCGACTTGGAAACAACTTGTCGAAGAAAAGGAAGATTGGCTAAAAGATATGCCGTCTACCCTCGTGTTAAAACCTTAGAAATCAATTACAATAAAAAGGAGGAATTATGGAAATCATGAAATTTGAAACTTCGGTAGCAGCCCCATCCCATCTGGAGCGGCTCTCTCGAGTCATGGACAACCTACCTAATATCGTAGACTGGTGCGTCGATTATTTTTCGCATCATTTTCTTCTTTCTGTTAAAGGAAGCATCAAAGCATTGGACGTAATTAACGCGCTTGAGGATCAGGGAATCAACGCGATACAACTGTACGAAGAATAAGGCCAAAAACGGCGAGTGTTTCCACCCGCCGTTTAAACTAAACAACAAACAACCTCTTATATAGCTGTCGTTTTAGACGACAGAAAAAATAATCTACTAATTTAGTAGTCTTTTTGGTAAAAAACTTTACCTTTGCTTTTACAACAAAGATAAGATGTTGATACAAGGTAAAGAACGCATAAATCGTACTTATTTTCAGTATAATTTATACCTAAAAAGATAACTATGGCGCAATCGGATATTTTGGCTACTATTAAACGCCTGAGAAAGGAACAAGGGTTGTCTCAAGCAGATATGGCAGAGGCATTGCATATAGCGCTAAAGACATACCAGAATATTGAAGGCGGAATAACGCGTATTGACATCGAGCGGTTAGGGCAGATTGCAAGTGTGTTGGAAACCGAGCTTTCCAAGTTATTGGGCAGTGCGGAAACAAGTGGGCATATTGATCGGTTTATCAACGAAGAAAAAGAGTTATATCATAAAATTATACTAGATAAAGAAGCGTATATTGCACAGCTGGAAGACAGTGTCCGTTTTTACCGGGAGATACTCCGGGAAAATATTGCAGGTTAACTATCACTTGTCTCTAAAAAATGCATGATTTCGCGTCTAAGTTGCCTAATACGGCTACGTCTATTTTTACCTATATGTCGCGGTTGGCACTCCAACACGAAGCGATCAATCTTTCCCAGGGATTTCCCGATTTTGACTGTTCTCCGCGGCTTATTGCATTGGTAGAACAGTATTTGCATGCAGGGCACAACCAATATGCACCAATGGCAGGTGTGCGTGCGCTTCGTGAACAGATCAGCATGAAAGTAGCGGCGACTCTCGGTGTGACTTACGATGTGGAAACTGAGATTACGGTTACAGCAGGTGCAACACAAGCGCTTTTTACCGTTATAGCGGCGTTGATCCGTCCGGGGGATGAGGTAATCCTGTTTGAACCGGCTTATGATGCGTATGCGCCTGCCGTTCAGGTATTTGGTGGTATACCAAAGCCGGTGACACTGTATGCTTCTGATTTTGAGATTGATTGGGATGCCGTCACCGCATTGCTGACTCCTAGAACCCGGTTGGTTGTGATCAATTCGCCCAATAATCCCACAGCACGCACAATGACCGACACCGACTATCGTCAATTAATCCGAATCATCAGGGATACCGATTGTTATGTGTTAAGTGATGAGGTCTATGAACATATCGTTTATGAGGAAGCAAAACATCACAGTGCCGCACAGTACGAGGCACTCCGTAGGCGTACGTTTGTGGTAGCATCATTCGGTAAGCTCTACCATACGACAGGTTGGAAGGTGGGATATTGCCTAGCCCCCATGGAATTAACAAACGAATTCAGGAAAGTTCACCAATTCAATGTATTTAGCGTGAATACCCCCATCCAATATGCCTTGGCAGATTTTATGATGGATGCCGAAGAATACCTAAGGTTGAGCCGTTTTTTTCAGAAAAAGCGAGATTTCCTGATAACGGCTCTCCGGGAAACAGGCTTCCGGCCACTGCCCTGCCACGGCACTTACTTTTTGGTGGCTGATTATTCCGCGATCAGCGATTTGCCTGAGCGGATATTTTGTGAAATACTAACGAAACAATATGGGGTAGCAACGATTCCCATCGCTGCTTTTTACCATCAAGAAATCAACCAGCACCTTATTCGTATCTGCTTCGCGAAACGGGAGTTGACATTGCAGCAGGCAGCAGCACGGTTAAAATCGGTCAGCCCTTTCTGACACCGGTGGTTGCTCCACCTTCCAGTGTAAGATTTACCGGTTTGTTGGTTTGCCAGGCACCACGGGTAAAATCCGGTATATCAAGCGAGCGCGACCGTTTGGCTACAGATTGTTCGCTTAATGGGAAGATGCTGCTCCATAAAACACCGTCATATACATCCTGATCGAGCGGCAAGCCATTGCGTAGGCAATCGATTAAGCGCCAGTCCATGATAAAGTCCATTCCGCCGTGACCGCCGACTTGCTTAGCTACCTCTCCCACATGTTTGATCAAGGGTGGAGTGTATTGCGCATAAAGATCCTTTAATTCTTCATCATTCACCCATTCATGACCAAATGCAATGCGCTCGGGTGAAGGCCATTTTGAAGCAACTCCTTTGGTGCCACTGATCAGATGGATGCGCGAGTAAGGACGGGGAGATGTTACATCATGTTGTACCATAATGGATTTTCCCTTTGCCGTGCGGATCAGGGTAGTATTCATGTTTCCCCGGTAAGATTTGCCCACAAAGGGTTGGTAAAAAGCATCTTCTTTTGCTTTTTCCGCAGCCGTATCGGCCATCATAAAGTCATTGGTAGACAAGGATACGAGGTAATCCATCTTATCTCCTCTATTGATGTTAAGGCATTGGGCAACCGGACCTAAACCATGTGTAGGATAGAGATTGCCGTTGTGGGTAGCATTCATGCGTAGCCGCCACATATCCGAGTAGCCATCCTTGTCAAAATTTAACTTCAAAAGGTCATGAATGTAAGCACCCTCCGCATGCATAATTTCACCGAACAAGCCATTGCGGGCCATATTGAGGGTTAGCATTTCGAAGAAGTCATAGCAACAGTTCTCAAGCATCATACAATGCTTTTTGGTCCTCTCAGAGGTTTCAACAAGTTCCCAACATTCATCAAGGGTGATTGCAATGGGCACTTCACTCGCTGCATGTTTGCCATGTTCCATCGCAAAGACTGCCATGGGCGTATGTAAATCCCACGGTGTACAGATGTAGACGAGATCGAGGTCTTCATTGGCCACCATGTCTTTCCAGCCCTCTTCGCCACTGTATTCCTTGGCCTTAGAAAGACCTGCTTTCGACAGAATTCCCTGTGCATTTTCCACCCTGCTGGGATCTTTGTCACAGAGGGCTTTAATTTCGACACCATCGATACGTGACATCCGTTGTACGGCCCCCGGCCCCCGGCTGCCTAACCCGATGAACCCAATGCGTACTTTATCAATTTTGGGAGCCGCATATCCGCTCATATTAAATCTTTGTGATTTTGAGGGCTGGTACGTAAGAGATCCGAATGATTCGTTGGATACCGCCTCATGTGCCACAGCTGGCAGTGCTGCCATCGCTCCCGAAAGGAGGGTAGCGCTCTTTAGAAAATTTCTGCGATTGTATTTCATTTGGTTATTTATTGTTTTTAATTGTCAGTACTTGTCCACGCTTCACGGGATGGAGTCTTTGATGAAGTACGTAATCATCGCCCTTAAGCGCTTAATAATTATGTATTCATGTTAGATTCATAATTGAAAATTAAAGCAGTGCTGAAAGAACGAATACAAGAATAACAAACAAGTATAGGATAGTTTGTTGAGTTATCAAAGGGTTCAACAAACGCAACCGTTTGTTTAATATTACGCATACGATTGCATGTTATGTTTTAAAAAAAAATCAAAAAAGTATGCTCTCTTTGACTATTTTTTCGGGTAAATATATTTATTTTTGCGTCTCACCTTATACGTAATCCTCAATGGCAAGATTAAATTTACTGGAAGAAACACGCTTCGAGAAGCTACCCGTGAGTGTCTACTCCGATCCTACCGCGGCTTCGCTGGCCGTAGCAAAACGTATTGCCGATTTAATCCGCGGCAAACAAGAAAAAGGTGAGCAGGCCATCCTTGGCCTTGCTACAGGTGCAACCCCTGTAAAGGTGTACGCAGAACTGGTGCGTCTGCACCGGGAAGAAGGACTCAGTTTTAAAAATGTGGTTACGTTTAACCTCGATGAGTATTATCCCATGCAGCCCGATTCGGAACAGAGTTATGTTACGTTCATGAACCGTAACCTGTTTGATCACGTTGACATCGAACCAGCTAACGTACACATCCCCGATGGGACATTGGCGATGGAAGAAATTCACGACTTTTGCTTGGCTTATGAGCAAAAAATCACTGCCTTAGGTGGTTTGGATTTGCAGATTTTAGGTATCGGCCGCACAGGCCATATCGGGTTTAATGAACCGGGGTCCGCACCTAATTCGGGAACGAGGCTGGTTACTTTGGATGACCTGACCCGACGTGATGCGTCGCGCGATTTTGGAGGTAAGGAAAATGTACCTACCAAGGCGATTACGATGGGTATTGGCACCATCTTTAAAGCCAGGGAAATTATTTTGATGGCTTGGACCCAAAAGAAAGCCGAGATTGTGAAAAAGGCAGTCGAGGGAAAGTTGTCATCCGAAGTGCCTGCTACCTATCTCCAGCTGTCAGACAGTGTGGAATTCGTTCTCGACGTGGATGCTGCCTCGCAACTGACCCGTTTTGATACCCCTTGGTTAGTAAAGGATTGCGTTTGGGATAATAAAACCATAAAAAAAGCAGTGGTATGGCTTTCGCAAACCCTCAAAAAACCTGTGCTGAAACTCACTGAAGACGATTATAACAACAACGGCATGGCGCAATTGGCCACCGAAAAGGGTCCGGTATACCATATCAACATCGATATTTTCAACCAATTGCAGCATACGATTACCGGCTGGCCCGGGGGTAAGCCCAATGCGGATGACAGCCAGCGCCCCGAGCGGCGCGATCCTGCAAAGAAACGATCGATCATCTTTTCACCGCATCCGGATGACGATGTAATCTCCATGGGAGGTACATTTATTCGCTTGGCGGATCAGGGACATGACGTACACGTCGCTTACCAAACATCAGGCAATACGGCGGTATGGGATGATGATGCACTTCGCTTCGTTGAATTTGCCACGGATTTTGCCAAATCACAGGGGCTGGATACGGAAAAGTTGGAAGTGTTGTATAAAAATGCGCGTCAGTTTATCGCAGAAAAGAAACCCAATCAGATTGATACAGCGGAACTGCTTACCGTGAAAGGACTTATCCGTAAGGGAGAGGCCATTGCCGGTGCCCGTTTCGCAGGTTTGCCCGATAGTAATATCCATTTTCAGAACCTTCCTTTTTACGATCGGGGTAAATACAGCAAGGCGTTGGATTACGAAGATGACATCGTGCAGACGATGGAATTGCTTCAGCAGGTTAAACCACACCAGATTTTCGCTGCGGGTGACTTTGCGGATCCACATGGCACACATAAAGTGTGTTTTGATATCATCCACGAAGCAATGAAACGGTTGCGGAAAACTGAAGCGTGGACAAAGGATTGCTGGCTATGGCTTTACCGTGGCGCATGGCATGAGTTTGAAATCCACGAAATCGAGATGGCTGTTCCTCTTTCCCCGCAGGAAGTGTTACGTAAGCGCTACGCAATCTTTAAGCATCAGTCTCAAAAGGATGTGCCTGTGTTTCCGGGGGATGACGCCCGCGAATTTTGGGTACGTGCCGAGGAACGTACCCGTGAAACGGCTAAGCTGTATGATGAATTGGGTATGGCTGAATATGAGGCGATTGAAGCTTTTGTGCGTTGGAAATTTGAAGACGAATAACGGGAATTACCAACGGAGTGAACGAAGTAAAAGCAGCTCGTCTTTTTGATTTAAAGACGAGCTTTTTTATTAAAAAATAGTATACTTACGGTTTATGAATTTATGAAGCAACAGGGGTACCCAATCTATGACATTGCAGGATTAACTACTTTCCGGCCGGATATTGTCGTAAGACCTTTCGCTGCTTATCGCATGGAACACCATAAGCTGCATGTGCCCCACCGGCATCGTTTTTACCATATGGTTTACTTTACCAAAGGGAATGGCTACCATTCTATTGATTTTGATCGATTCCCGGTACAGCCACATCAGCTCTATGCAATGGCTCCGAGTCAGGTTCATCATTGGAACTTTGAGGGAGATGTGGACGGTTACGTGCTTAATTTTTCGGCGTCATTTTTTCAATCATTTCTTTTGCGGCCTGATTATATCGACGACTTTCCTTTTTTTCAAGGTATTGCGCAACAATCCGTATTGGATATACCCCGATCCATGCAGCCGGCTATAACGGAGCTTTTTGAGGAGATGATCCCGTTGGCAGCTTCCCTGCGTGAGCTTCAATTGGACAAATTGCGCGTATTGATTCTTAAGCTGTTTTTGGACCTAACTGGCCTATATATGCAAGCAGCAACAAGATCACCGCGTTTATCGTACAGTACTACACTTCTCCGCAATTTTCAGAAATTGGTCGATAAACATTTTTCGGAATTGCGGTTACCTAGGCATTATGCAGCCATGCTCCATATTACACCCAATTATCTGAATACGATTTGTTCAGATTTATTGGGACAGTCGGCGGGAGCGGTGATACGCAATCGGATTACCTTGGAAGCAAAGCGATTGCTGGTTAACCCTGCGCTTTCCATAGCAACGGTAGCGTATATGCTGAATTTTGAGGATAATTCGTATTTCACAAAGTTTTTCAAAAAGAACGCTGGGATTACCCCCGAGGCCTTCCGGAAGTCGTTGGTGATTACAGGTAATCCAACTGAATAGGGTAGATGGTCAATTGAGGGAATGACTGATGTCATTTTCGTCCAACCAAAAGGTAACTATCTTTGTTATCGTAACAAAAAACAACACAATTATGGGAGCATTAACCGATAAAGTAGCGATTGTCACCGGTGCGGCGTCAGGAATCGGCCGGGCCGTAGCACTTGCCTATGCACGGGAAGGTGCGAAAGTGGTGGTATCCGACATCAGTGTGGGTGGGGGTGAAGAAACCGTAAAGCTCATTACAGACGGGGGCGGAACAGCGTATTTCGTGGCGGCTGATACATCGAAAGCGGAAGACAGCGATCGCTTGGTCAGACAAACTATTGAGCAATTTGGCGCATTGCATATTGCTTGTAACAACGCAGGGATCGGTGGGCCGTCGGCCCCTACGGGTGAATATCCGGTGGAAGGATGGGATAAGGTCATCGCGATCAATCTATCCGGAGTGTTTTATGGTTGTCGCTATCAGATACCGGCCATGTTACAAGCGGGGGGCGGTGTTATTGTAAACATGGCGTCGATTTTGGGTCAGGTGGGATTTGCTAATTCCGCAGCCTACGTAGCTGCGAAACACGGAGTCGTAGGGCTCACTAAAAACATTGCACTGGAGTATGCCGCGGGAGGTATCCGTGCCAACGCGGTGGGACCTGCCTTCATTAATACGCCCTTATTGAAAGACATGGATAGCGATACCATCAATTGGTTGGTGAGCAAACATCCAATCGGCAGGTTGGGAGAAGCAAATGAAGTAGCTGAATTGGTATTGTGGCTTAGTACGGATAAGGCCTCTTTTGTAAATGGAGCGTATTACGCAGTGGATGGTGGCTACCTCGCATCCTGATACTTAAAAAGAGAATTTATAACCGGCAGGCATGAAGGTGCCTGCCGGATTAAAGTGCCGTCAGTCGCGATTCTTGGATTTGAAAAGACTATCCAAAAGCATTTGAATCAAGGCAACAACCAGCGCAAATACCGCTGCCCACCAAAAATTTGCTACATCAAATTTACTTCCCATGAAATAACTGGTAAGCTGTACCATCAGCACCGTAATGATAAACGATATCAATCCCAATGTAAGGAGATTGAGCGGGAATGTAAAAAACCGGAGAACCGTTCCGATTGTTGCATTCACGAAAGAGATAATAAGTCCGGCGACAATCGCCCATCCGAATCCGTCAACACTCACGGCAGAGTCGGGAAGGACCAGCGCTGCAAGAAATACAGCCAGCCCTGTCAATAGTACATCAATAATAAATCGCATAATCTGTTTGTTTGGTTTGTAATATATTTCATCATATTAAATTTGCTTTTTATCGGCGATGAAGCTGTCATGATTTTTCACAGTTATTTGTTGAAAAGGTGTTCAAGAGCTCGCAAGCTCGGTTTAATTATTTCACTGTGTGATTTTTGAAAATCATGACGGTTTCATTAGAAAATAATTATTGATCTATTGTCTGTTTTTAGTGGCATCAATGAATGCTTCGCAGTTTGTTCTTAATGGTCTAATGGAACCCGCATTTTCATTTGCACCATTTGTTTTTCAGCGGCAATGAAGCTTGCGATTACGCAGGTTTCATCGCCTTTTGCGTCGGGCGCTGACATGGCTGGTTTCCTCGATCAAAACTTTTCGATGGCTGCCGAGTAGACTGATAACTTCCTTTGCATGTGCAACGCAATTATATTGCATATTTAACACAACTTATCTAAGTTTGCTAATATAACTTATTTACTTAATAAATAACTATCCGGTCAAAATGTTTGACCTTGTCGAAAATGATTTCAGAGCCCACATACCTCGCTGCAAAATTGGTATCTCATCGCATAGCGGAGCATTTTAGGAAACAATTCGACCATCGGGATATGGACCGAAGGCATATTCCCGATATGGCGGTTGTAGAAATTCTCATCGATACGGCATTTTGGGCAAGTTTACGTCGCGAGGAAGGTTATGAGCCGAAAATCTCTTTGGCATTTGTACCTCCGGATTGGGCATCTGATCGCTTGATGTTCCACCATACGCAACGTTTTACACCTTATAACCTGGTTAAATTGTCTCCCGCAGTTGTGCAGCCTGGAATACATTTGGGCGTGTGGATGGAAGGTGATAATTTTTACTTGTGGGGTACAATACACGAAGTTCCCACCCACGCCATGGTGGTAGAAGTTGTTGAGGCGGGTTTGTTGGTAGTGAAACAAAAACACCGGCTTCACGCGCAAAAGTTTGTCAACGTCGCGGTGTTGAAAGGTAACCAGATCAAAGTCATCGAAGACAACCATTGGGGGTTGACCGACTGTCCGGGTATTCTTTCCGCGTTGTTGGGATTCTCCCATGCACAGGATGATCAATCGGAAAATATCTTAGTACAATTGGCGCTTGCCATGCGTCGTCACGGTCGGGGAGCATTGTTGCTGGTTGTGCCTTCCAACAGTACGGCATGGTTGCATTCCATTGTCAAACCCATTAACTATTTGGTGGAGCCACAAGCCATGGTACCAGCGTCCGAAAAAACCGATCTGGCTACCGATAGGGAAATGTTGCATAAAATGATTAACGCAGTAGGCGGGTATTCGGCTATTGATGGCGCCACGGTAATCACAGAAGACCATCGGTTGCTCGCTTTCGGAGCAAAGGTGGCACGCTCGCCGCATGCCTTGCCTGTGGCACAGCTTATGATGACCGAACCGGTAGCAGGCAGTGTAATGCAGTTGCTTGACGCCACTACCATCGGTGGAACCCGGCATTTAGCTGCAGCCCAATTTGTGAACGATCAGCACGACTCGTTAGCCATGGTAGCCTCGCAAGATGGAACATTTACTGTATTTGCGTGGTCGGAGAAGGAGCAGATGGTGCATGGACACCGAATTGATACCTTACTAATGTAAGGCCGCCTGTTCTTATTCCAATTTTAATGGTTCAGGTTTGTCAGAATGACCCCGGATCGCTTCGTAGCTATCAATCATCTCTTTCAGTTTTTCCGGTTCTGCTTCCGTAAGGTTAGTTTGTTGGCCGACATCGTCTTTTATGTTGTAGAGCTGGTATTCGTCGGAATTGCCCAGTTCGATATTTACCTGCTCATTGCGTGTAGGCCCATTATAGGGGGGAATCATTACCCAGTCGCCTTTCCGCAATGCCGTGCGTGAACTTGCTTCCAATATCAGTTCATTTCGCCCCTGGTTGGTGTCACCCAGGAGCACTTGGAGGAGATTTCGGCTGTCGCTGCTTTCTATATCTTGTGCGGTTAAGTCGGCCAATGAGGCTAGCAGATCCATTTGACAAATAACCGCATCGGATACTCCCGTATTGATCCTTCCTTTCCATTGTACGATAAACGGCACCCGGGTACCCGCTTCGTATAAACTATATTTGCCGCCCCGCAGTGGCCCCCAGGGCCTGTGGTCACCCAGCTTTTCCACGGCATCATCGTAGTACCCGTCGTTAACAACCGGGCCGTTGTCGCTGGAGAAGATTACGATCGTGCTTTCCAGCAAGCCTTCATCCTCCAGGGTTTTCATAAACGCCCCGATGCACCAATCGGCTTCGACGATCACATCGCCGCGCGGTCCTAAACCCGACGAGCCCGCAAAGCGTGGATTGGGCGTGCGGGGAACGTGCGGCTGGTGCATGGCGTAATACAGGAAAAAAGGTTCGCTCTGACGTTCCTTTACAAAGGTACAGGCCTTTGTAAGGAAGGTATCCGCCATGTTCTCATCGATCCATTTTGCCTTTTCGCCGCCTTTCATAAAACCAATACGAGGAATACCGTTTACGATGCTATTATTGTGGCCATGGTGCCAACGCATCCGTAGGAGTTCGGGATGGTCGAGTCCGGTGGGTTCACCCTCGAAATTTTGATGGTAGTCGATGTCGATCGGATCATCGGCTTCTGCGCCCACCACCTTGCCATTTTCAATAAAAACGGTAGGTACACGATCTTGGGTAGCCGCCATGATATACGAGTAATCGAATCCCACTTCATTGGGTCCGGGTGTAATACGCTGATTCCAATCTACATGGCCGACCCCTAACCCCAAGTGCCACTTGCCGACAACCCCTGTACGATAGCCGGCCTGTTTCAGCATTTTTGGAAGTGTCTGTTGCTGGGTGTCGATAAGGAGGGGTGCCGTACCGGGCAGGATTTTAGCATCCTTGTTTCGCCAGGGGTAAACACCCGTGAGGAGGGCATAACGGCTGGGGGTGCAGGTGGATGAGGTCGCGTAACCGTTGGTAAATCGTAATCCTTCTGCAGCCAGCCTATCAATATTCGGAGTTTTTATGGCTGTTGCCCCGTAGGCACCTACGTCACCGTAGCCCAGATCATCCATATAGATGATGACGATATTGGGGTGGTTTCTGACCTCTTCTCCCTGTTCAGCCATCTGGCAGGCTGAGGTGGAGAGTAAACCCCCAAGCAACAAGTTGAAAATCCTCGATTGTTTCATAGCGATTTGTTGTTATAATTGCTCACTTTATAACTGTTTATCCCATTTATTTAAACAAAGAAAGGATTTATTTTAGCTCAAAGTTCACCTGACGTCGGTTTTTTTGTTTGGTATCTACAACCAAACGGCCGTTGGTAGAAATCTTGACGTTTACCTGGTCGTCACCAATCAATTCCAATGCGATGGAGACGGTGGTGTGGCCAAGATGGATATTTTTGAGTGTCAGCCTTGGTAATTGCTCGTTCAATTGCGGGGTAATGTTATAGGAACTGAATCCGGTTTGCTCGATGCCCAGTATGCCTTCCAAGAAAATCCGGCAATAGAGTGCACTTTCTGCGGAAAGATGCCTCATGTTGTTTTCTGGAAAAGCTTCAATGGCATAAGGAACGTGGTCCCCCAATAGTCGCTTGCGTGAGTATGCTGCAAGCTTCTCCAATGATTTTTCGAAAAATCCGGCTTTGAACGTTCCTCTGAGCGCATATAGCGTTCCGCGATCCCAGAAAACTGTGTGTGCTTGCGGCCCGGGTTGGTGTTCCACGAGGACACCGTTTTCCGTCCACATACTGTCAAGTAATGCTGTGGCAGTTGCCTCGGCTCTGGTATTGATTCCCATAACCAAGGGTAGGCAAATCCAATGTCTCAGTCGGTCGTTCCCCTCAAAATAGCGATACGTATCAAGCCCCTCGATGGCGGAGCCGAAATGGTTTTCGATATTTTTTTCCAGCTCCCGCTGTTGCCGTTTGTAAGTGTTAGATACGTTTTTATACCCCAGTTCCTGCGCAACGTATGTGGCATATTTGAGGCCGCCGTAGTAAAGAGAACTCGTAGCCAGATTGGCATTTCCAGTAGCGATTCTTCCTTCCATTTCATCCGTCTGCGAGCGCACAACACCATTTTCATCCAGTTTGCTATGGCAATAGGCGAGGCTCCATTCGATGAGCGGCCAAAGGGATGCAGCCAGCTTTTTGTCGCCCATGCGCAGCAGGTATAAGGACGTGCCATAGGCAATCATCGCGGCGTCGCCACGGTCTTTGTTTGAGGATTGGATATCGCCTTCGATCTCAAAAGAGTAGGGAATAGGCTTATCTCCTTTAGGAATGTGTTTCAAGAACATCCGGTAAGCATTTTCCGCGGCAATAGATCCTTTTGGATAGCCAAGGAAGGGGAAAAAAGGCCCACTGTATTCGACTTGGTCATTCGCCCAGACGCCGACATAATAATTGCCACCCCCCGGCGAATGAACTAGACCCATCTTCGAATTGAAAATACTTTCGGCGGCCCGGATTTTCGAGAAATAGAACAGTTGGTCGAGTACAGGATTGGTGGTTTCGAGCACGAGGCTTTCCTGCATGGTTTCCAGAAACGCATCCCGCTCGTGTTCCGCGGCTTCATGGCTGAATCCATCCGTAGGTTCATCGTTAATCGCGGCTACGAAATAGATGCCGAACCGATAGGATTGGCCTGCAGTTAAGCTTATGTGGTCATGGGCATCGCTATAGACACGATTGTGGTAGGTGCCTTTATATCCCGGTAATGCTGTAGATGCTGTGGTATTGCCTATGTGCAACTTTTTGGCATCTCGACCGATGTTGGTCAGTGTCCACTGCTCGACAAATAGCCGGTCAGTCATCGAGGGGAATAGTGTGCGAGTCAACACGATATGGTTTACGGGCGTATGGTAGATGATAAGCTTACCGGCTATCCTGACCGAGTCGACTTGATCGAAAACGACGGTTTTTAAGCTGTCGGTGATGGTGGGTTCGATCTCGGACGAGTAGGTAAGCCTTCGGTAAGCCCGATACTGCTGCCAGCTAGCACCGTTGGTACGGTCATATGTGCGTAGTTGAGGGAAAATGAGGTCGCGTGTGACAGTAAGTTGTCGCTTTTCATTGATAGCATAGTAAATGATGCCGGAGACCTTGCTCCCAGACATTTCGATGTTATCGCCGTGGGGGAGCCACGATTCGCTGCTAACATCCCATACAATGCTGTTGCTATCCGAAATATGCCAAAAGGCCGGATCCGCTGCCTGTTGTGCCATGGCACTTGGCCATACCGCTAAGCATATCAGCAGTAAAAACATATTTTTGTTAACGATCATTACCAATTTTTAAGACGTTTTATAAACGGAAGCAGGGCGTCTGCCATCTGTTTATGTTCTTCAAGGTTCGGATGCCAGTCGCTGCCGTTGGCATCGATGGTGCCGAAATGGAAATAGTGTATACGTTTATCAATAGCGGCAAACTGCGCATAGACGGCTTGTACATACGTTTGAAAGGTTAACGTGTTATCACCGGGTAAGGTAGGCCCCGAAGCACAAATGATATCTGCTTCGGGATACTGGGTACGCAACTTTTTTACAAAATTTACATAGGCATCCACAAATAGGACGCTGTCCAATGGCTTTACAAGGTCGTTTGCACCAAGTTCGATAACGACCACATCGGGCGGGTTGTCGCGGTAGTTCCACCGTGCCCCACTACCTACTACAATTTCGTCATACAACTTGGGTTGTACAAAATCCCGGTCGCCACCGTATGACTGGTACATGCCGATGCCCGAACGGCATATGGCCACATAGTTGGCATTGAGCGCGCGCGCAACGATTGCGCCGTAGGCTAAGTAGCCATTTTCTGTCCGGTACTCGAAATGCGATTTCCGGCTTTCACCCTCATTGCCATACCCGCAGGTAAGCGAGTTCCCTATGAACTCTAAGGTTCTACTAAGTTTGGGAATGGGGAGTAGCCCTTTCCCTTGGTCAAGGACAAAGCCTGCAAACGAAGTATTGCCTCCATGCCATTCCGTGCGACGGGTAATGGAGATGCAGTATACCGTATCCGGGAGGTGTTCGGCAAGCTGGTAAAAGCCCGAAGAGTCGTTGGATTCGAAGGTGAAAAGGCTATCGTCTAGGTTGACTGTAAACCAATTCCGCAGGCTGTCATCCATGAGTTTGATTGCTACGGACGTGCCGGTAAAGCCTGCGCTGATGGTACAGCCGGAATACATAAAACGGGGCGTTTCGGGATTTGTGAAATCAAACCGGCCGACATAATTGATTGATTGATCCGTAGCTGGGATGAGCCGCCTGGGATGGTCAGTATGTTCACAACCCGTCAGTGATACGTGCAGGAGCATCACAGCGATGGTATGGATTACCGGACGGAGAAGTAACGGTACAAGCATTTGATAATAGATATCGGAGTATTATCGTGCGTTTGTATTACTCAGATCCTCTGGCGTTGAAGGCCGGCCGGGCAGGTAGTTTTCGACATCGATCACCGGAGGAAAATTGCTTTTCCACCAAAAACTCTCTTGCCTTGTTCCCTCAGGGAACACACCCAGGTTTTTACCGGTTCCGTCTTTTGCAGGGGAGCCCTCCTTCAGTCGGAAGTCGCCTTCAGCTGGATTTTCAAAGAGTGGATCGGCGAGAATCGCGTGTGTACCCGTTATGGAATACACACTGTCCTTGAGCCAGGTATGCAAGTAAATCGGATAGTCTATTGTATTGATGTCATGAATAAGGTTGCGGCTGATATCGATTGCCTGTGAAACGGCCCATCCATCCTTAAACCGCGCTGTGTGTCCGATTTCAAATGGAAAATTATGTGCAAAAATGTTATTGCTGATACGGACATCACGCAGATTGGTTGAAAACAGGTAGCAACCTCCGCTCAGCCAATATTGTGGGTCGCCGGTGAAATCCTTCCCCCAGCCATTTCTGTAAAAGGTATTGTTGTAGATTGCTACGTGTTCGCGCATATTATCTACCCCCCATCTCGAAAAAAAGATACCCGTCGCCCGGTTGTTATAAACCAGGTTATGGTGAATTTTGAGGTTTTTCGTATTCGGTCCATCTTCCGAGGATATGGCGATACCCGACTCACAGCCATGTACTACGTTGTGGTACATTTCGATATGCGCTAACTGCCCAAACCATGCGTCGATATAAAGTCCCTGTCGATCGCAATCGTGCACATAATTGTGGTGCACCGTACCGAAAGAGGCTGTTTCTTTCACATCTATTCCTTCTTTGCGGCAATCATAGACATGGTTCCATGCTACCTCGAAATGGTGAGGACCCGCCATGCTGATGGCTTCATGTGGGGCCTCGTGTCCCGTATAAGGTGTCCAACTCATCTTCATATCGTTGGCATTAATCACTGTATTGCCTAATACCCGGATATATTCGCAGCGTTGCCAAGCAGCAATACCGGGCGAAAGGCTATTTTCTGATATACAGTTAACCACATCTATGTGGTGACTTTCCTGAATGTTGATGCCGGCACGTCGTGAGTTGCGCACGTGGATATTGCGTACACGTACATAAGCAGCACGCTCAATCTGGATCAATCCATTATTTCTTGGGTATATCCCCGAATCAGGGATATTAAAGTTCAAACCATCCAAAATTACCTTGGCTCCCTCCGCTCCGCGTAGGGTGACCCAGCCATCGACCGTTCCTTTTACCGTAATCGTTATCGGGGCATCCAGGTCATAGGTCCCCTCAAGAAGGGTAACCGTTTCTCCCGGACCGAGCCGATCTACCGCCCGCTGAATGGAGCGCAGCGGCTTTTCCTGTGTTCCCGGATTGGCATCATTGCCTGTCAGCGAGACAAACAGTTCCCGTGGTTGTGCAACTGTCTGTGCAATGGTTGCCAGTGTGATAAAAAAGAATAAAGAAATATAGCGTGTCATTGTATTTGTATCAGCTTTTCAAGATGTGGATAAATATTAGTTTGCTTGTCGACGTGAGCGGTATTCCGTTACCGTTTCCCAGGCAATTTGCTGTAATTTCATGGCGATATTACCCGTAAGCTTTACAAACGGCCTTCCATCAAGGTGATGCAGTTCATCTGTCAGCCCAATGGGACTTCGCTCAAACAGCGTCGCATAGTGGATGCATGCCGAGAAATAACGTAAAGTGTCGTTTACGTGGATGTCGTCTGTAAACATTTCCCGGATTGATCCCACTCCGGGTACTTCACCGCGATCGATGGCGTCCGACAACCGACCTAATCCCTGACCTACCGGGATTAGTTGCAGCGGCTGCTGGGGGTCTTTGCTGTTGAACCGCTCAACGACCGACTCCCACATGGGCAGATCATCTTTCAAGCGTTCGCGAAACGGACTTGCATCCTTATCGTGTGGACAAGCAGTGGGCTTGCCGCTATTGATGCAATGCCATACCTCGTAGAGGTAGGGTTTCACATCCGGGTTAAATTGTCGCGCATAGTTGTAAAAACTGTCGACATAGCGGTAGGTGTCTTCGATATTGCCCCAGCCCTCCCCATAATACCTGGGAATGCTCTCAGTCATAACCAAATGTGTATAGTCCCCCGAAGGCAGGCCATCGTGGTCATCAAAGAAATGATATAGATGCGCACCTCTATCAACAACTGCCGGATCAAACACTTTCGCCATTTCCCGGTCTGTATGATCCATATAACCTGCATTTGTTTGCCGTAAAAATTGGTTCCACTGGTGCCGCAACGGAGTGCCATTGATGCGTTGATAACCGTAATCAAACGATATCAAGTCTGTACCTTTCGCGAGCCCCCACACCATTTCCGGTACGCCATCGCTGAGGCTATGCCCTAGATAAAATGCATTGACTGCCACCTTTTCTTGCGCGGATTGTGAACATGCCGCTGCTATAAGCAGCAAAAATGCGGTTGCAAGCGGATTAATCATAGCCAGGATTATTACCCGAAGATGCCATCAATGGGTTGGTGTTCATTTCGCGCTGCGGTATGGGATATAATAAATGCTTCGGTGCTTCAAATTCAAAATTCTGTGCATCGTAATTATATCCGAAGTCTTGTGCCGTCCATGTAGACAGGTTGATAAAACCAGCCATGTGCCAGCTTCGCAAGTCAGTCCACCGGATTCCTTCCTCAGCGGCCAGTTCAATGAAGCGTTCATGCATAATGGTTGCCATCGATACCGCCGTAAGGTTTGCCGGCGAAGTTGACGGGCTACCATCTTCTGTCGATCGCCGCGCCCGTTCACGGATATCGTTGACCTGCTGAAGTGCTGCCGACGTATTTCCCGTTTGCAGGTAAGCCTCAGCGGCCAGCAGTTTCACGTCGCCATAACGCAGTAAGCGTGTGTTATTGGTTGAAGAGATTCCCCAAACTTTTTCGAACCAGCAACGACCCGGATAAACGTATTTCATCAGTTGGTAGCCATCAAACTTATCCCATGGGGGTGTCGGGATGTTGGTATCTCCATTTACATTGGTGGTAAAGTTGGCAAAGGTATACCCCTTTCTGGGATCATCCGCTTCATAGGCATTTATCAGTTTCTTGGTTGGCCCATAGATTCCCGATACATAGTTCCCCCAGTGGCTTGTGCTGTAATGGTACATCGCTCCCATCTGGCCCACACCTCCTCCAAAATTGTTGTCCAGCCAGGCATTATCCTGGTCGGTCGCGTGACTGGCCTGCAGTTCGAAGAGCGATTCAGCATTATTTTCGTACCGGTAGTCGAAATTGTTGGCAAAATGTACCAGTTGCCGGGTAGTAATCTTTTCAAAGGCCGTGATTGCTTTCCCATAATCAGCTGCATTTGCTTGATTATATCGAGCCCGCAGTGTATAGCATTTTACGAGCATACCGTATGCGCTCTCGTTGAATACCCTGCCCCGTTCCGTTTCCAGTGGCCAGTACGTCTCATCCGGCAACAGTGTAGCCGCGAGTTCAAGATCTTCAATCGCTTTGTCTAATAGCTGGAATCCCTCTGAAGGAGGTAGCACGGCATCTGCGATTGTCCGTATACGGGTATCCTGCAACGGCGCTTTACGAAAGAAATCCCACAATCGGTAGAAACACCATGCTCGTACAAACAGTACTTCTCCTTTGTTGATTGCGTTTAGCCCTTCCGTGGTGTACACGGCTTTCACGGTCTCTTCCTCAAGCTTTTCGAGCATAAAATTGCAGCGATAGATAATCTGATAAAGCCTTGTCCACAACATATTTACCTCACCGTTTGCACTATTGAGACCCGAAAATGCTTCCATCGCCCCGCGACTGGCATCTTGGTGGGTGATATCATCACCTGGCAATAAAAGTATTTGATGAATACCTCCACCATCGTTGAGTAGTGGGCCATAGAGATTATGAAGTCCCGCATAACAAGCCCCCACACCTTCTTGTACCCGTAATTCCGACTCGAAATATTCACTCTCCAACTCAGCGGTTGGCTTTATGTCGAGGTTTTTTTCACACGAAGCAAGCAAGAGCATTGCGCCGATCACGAAGATTAAAAGTCCGCTATAGTAGTTAACTCGTATCATGTTAATTGTTTGGTTAGTTGGTTAAAATTTAGCTGTTAATCCAACAAAAATGGTCCTGGGAATCGGGTAAGCATCGTTTTCCGGGTCAAGCCCGGTATACCGGGTTAGGGTAAATGCGTTTGACATCCCGACATAAATCCGTGCATTTTGGAAATATTTCTTATCCAAGCTAGTTGTCCACTGGGGCAATGTGTACCCCAGTTGCACATTTTGCAGGCGTAGGAATGCAGCGCTTTCAAAGAAAAAATCGGAGTAGCGGAGGTTTTGTACAGGATCACCGAAAACCAAGCGCGGATAGGTGGTCGACGGGTTCTGCGGTGTCCAGGCCTCATAAACGATGCTCGTCACGTTGTCACCTTCGGTGGGCATGAATGTGCCTGCTTTGATCCCGTTGTATTTCACCACATCGCCAACCCCGGTAAATTGCATATTCAAGTCGAAACCTTTGTACTCGGCATTCAGGTTGAAGCCGTAGAAAAATCCGGGAATAGACTTTCCGACATAGACCATGTCATACGAATCGATCTTTCCGTCGCCACCTTCTGAGTAAAATTCATTTTCGTTTTTCGGCGCACCCCTCAGGTCTCGGAAGTAGAAGTCGCCAGCGCCAACCCGCGAGCGCTGGTAGTTTACATCTTCGTATTGAGCTAGCCACTCCTGCGCTTCCTGATCGCTCTGAAAAATCCCGTTTACCTTATAGGCTTTGTGGTAAAACATGGAATACCCCTCTTCCACTGTTCCTCCCGAGGTAGGTATTCCTTTATAGGTCTCCAATACACGGTTTGCGGTTGTGGTTAAGTTCGCGCCAATGCCGTATCGGAAATCACCCAATTGCTGTTGCCAATTGAGATTAAATTCGAACCCTTGGTTCTGTACCTTAGCCACATTAGCTACCGGCGTTTCGATGATACCCACACTGGAGGGCAGGTCAATCGCCTGCAAGATCCCGTGTGTTTTCTTGTAGTAATATTCCGCGGTAAATCCGAGGCCCTTAAATACCTGCGCATCAAACCCGATGTTAAATGTTTCTGTTCGTTCCCAGGTCAGGTCACGGTTGGGTATCCCAAAAATAGTGGCTCCTTCGTAAAACACGCCTGATCCGGGCCGGTTATCCTGACTGGCGTTGCCGAATGCGTAGTGGGGGTTTCGGGAGATGGCGGATAGGTACGCCATATCGCGCACTTCCTGGTTGCCAAGCTGCCCCCAACCCGCGCGTAGCTTCAGCTCATCGATCCAGTTTGCCGATTCCATGAAGGGCTCGCTTTTCAGTCGCCAAGCTGCAGAAAAAGAGGGAAACGTTCCCCATCGGTTTTCCGGTGCGAAGCGCGCACTGCCATCGCGACGTACCGTAGCATCGAGGTAATACTTGGCAGCATAGTTATAACTTAGTCGAAACAGGTAGCCCTGTAATGCCCAACGCATTTGTTCGCTGCCAACAGATGTATAAGCCCGCTCACCGCCGAGATTGCGCAGATAGTCCTTTTTTGTGGTCATATACTCCGTACTGGCAAACTTATATTTGGCGTCATACTTTTGGTCGGAAAAATTGAACAGAAAGTCCAGGTTATGTTCGCCAAAGGAATTCGAATAGTTGACCATTAATTCTTTGACGAGGTTGTTATTCAGCACATCACGTTCCTGATAGGACCCCACCGATTTTCCTCCGCCCAGTGCCCTCGGATCGCCTGCTGTATAGTCAAATACATTTGCGTCGTAGTCAGCGAATTGGTATCGGCTCGTAATATATCGATCGAGTCCCATTGTACCCTTTACGGTCAATCCCTGCAAGGGAGTCAGTTCGAGATATATATTGCCCATATTGCGCCAGGAGTCATACGGTGAATCGTTTGAATTCATCCGGCCCACCTCATTGATGCGTGTACCCTGGCCATACAACTTCTGATTAGAATAGCTCCCGTCCGGCTGTATTCCACCTACCGCATTGGCGTACCCGTTGTAGCTCGGAATACCCGACTCAGCATAGATCGGTTGCCAAGGTGCGCTCCGGATTACGTCAAAGTAGCTGTATACACCATCCCGGCCTTTGGCGTTCACTAACCGATAGTTTATTCCTGTTTTTAGCCACTCGTTAATTTTGGAATTCAACTTAAATGAACCTGAATAGCGTTCTAACTGATTGACCAATATGGTGCCTTCCGTGTTTGTATAACCAACCGAAAAATTGTAGTCAGTGTTATCATTACCCCCCGATACCCTAATCGAGTAATCCTGCATCCCCGCATTCTTATTGCGTACTGCGTCTTCCCAGTTGTACGTCGGTGAATTACCTAGATAACGGTCGCTTGTTGGATCGAAGCGTCCCACATTATCTTCCATTGGCAGCCGATCAGGGTCTGTTGCAAATATGCCTTGTACAAAAGATGTGTATTGGGGAGTGGTCAGGAAATCTAGATCCTGTGTTAGGTTCTGTGCACCCAACCGAGTGCTGAAATCGATCGCCATCGTTCCTTTCCGACCTGATTTGGTAGTAATCAACACTACGCCATTTGCGGCACGCACACCGTAGATAGCGGCTGCTGAGGCGTCTTTTAGTACAGATATTGACTCGATATCATGAGGATCAATCATCGACATGATGTTCAAGGGACCCCGTACGTCAGCAATCCGGTCATTTTCACCCTCTACACCTGCGCCCATTTCGGTTACCGGTATGCCGTCAATCACGAATAGTGGATCGGAAATTCCCCAGGTATTGGTACCACGGATACGGATCGTGGGTCTCATCATCGGATTTCCGGAGGTTCCCGACACCTGCACACCGCTCATTGTTCCCTGCATAGCCACTTCGGGGCTCATAGCCACCGATTTGGTAATGGTTTCTGTATCGATACTGGAAATGGCTGAGGTGATATCCTTTTTCGAGCGTGATCCGTAGCCGATGACCACCACTTCTTCCAGATCGCTTACGGATGCACTCATCGTCACATCAACTCTGTCGGATCCACTTACGGGAATTTCCTGTGGTGTGTATCCGAGCATAGTAAAGACCAGGGTAGCGTCAGCTTCCGGTATCACGAGGTGATATTTCCCCGCATCGTCCGTGGTCGTGGCCAAAGCCGCTCCCTTCACGGAGACAGATACACCCGGTAAGGGCTTGGCATTGTCATCAACCACCGTACCGGACACGGTCTGCTGTACTATCTGTACCATACTTTCTACGGTGCCTTTGGTCTGTATTTTTTTGGAGTTCCTTGGCTTGGAGCTTACTAAAATCGTTTTGTCTTCGATTTTATAGGTAAACGGTTGGCCTACAAAGAGACGTTCCAGAAACATTTCCAACGGCATATTTGTCACAGAAATCTTCACGGAAGCGCTATGTCTTAATTCCTTGTAGTTGTATAGGACAACATAGCCACTCTGCTGCTCGATGGTATGGAAAACCTGTTCAAGTGAAGCACTTTTGGTGTTCATCGTGATGATTTGGGAATAACTGCGAGCCTGCAACTGCAAGCACGAGATTAGCAGTAATACGTAACTGACCTTGATAACCATAAGGGCTTGCCGTAAAATAGATTTCTTGGTATATGGCCCGGGAGGTAGGCAAACGCCTTCCAAGCCTCGCTTTTTATTCATAACTTTGTGATGCTAAGGTGATACTTTGTGAATCGATCCGATATTCGCATGAGAACCGACGGCATATTGGCGGGGTAAGTGGTGTCGACACTTCCCTGCTTTTTCCATCCTATCCGGTGGTTCTACGTAGGTGTTTTATGCATAATTTTCCTATTTAAGTTTATAAATCAGCATTTCTTGCGGTATTGGTCGCGTACAGTACAAGTGTGCGGTCTGCTTTCAGCTCGGATCTGATCCCGAAATCCCGTTCTAGAAAATCGAGGAAGGTCGACAATCTTACTCCTCGGCTCATTTTACCGCCCAGATATCCAGTCGGTTTCGGCCCCTCATACCGAACACGGATGTCATACCAGCGTTCAATCTGCTTCATCGCCTCATCGATACCTAGTCCATGAAAATTGAACAAGCCGTCTTTCCACGCTATGGCGGTGCGGGGATCGATGGAATTCACGGCTAAGCTATTTTCTTGATTACCGATGACACTCTGCTGGTTGGGTGCGAGTATCCGGCTTTCGCCTTGTGTTACTCCACCAGCTAGGATATTCACCCGTACCGAACCGGTTACCAGTGTTGTTTTGGTAACCTCATCATTGCTGTACGCACTGATGTTGAACGATGTACCTAGTACGGCTACCCGTTGCTTCTCTGTGTTGACGACGAAGGATCTATTGCGCGCTTTGGTCACTTCAAAATAAGCTTCTCCCTCAAGTTTTACCTCGCGTATGTCGTCGCCGAATGCCTCTGGATAGACAAGGGAGCTGGCTGCATTCAGCCATACTTTTGTACCATCTGGAAGTGAGAGCTGGTATTGTCCGCCCTTAGGCGTAGTGAGTGTTAGCAATCGGGTATTGGCAGTCTGTTTTCCCTCATCCGCTGTTAACGCGATCACTTCTGTGCCATCTAGATATCGGATTCCGTTTCCGACTGCAATACCCTTCTTTGCAGCGCTCAGGTCAACTGTCCGTCCGTCGGCCAACGTCAATGTTGCACGATCGCTTCCTGGAACAATCTGTTCGGCGCTGATCAACGATGTCCTGTTATGGTGATCGGTATCCTGCCAAAAGTAGATGCCTGCCGCCAAAAACAGGAATATGGTCGCCGCTGCTACCGATAATTTCCACCCTATCACGCTGCGTCGTGCCGACCTACCAGTCGGAGTTATCGCGACTTGTGGCGTGGCTGAAACGTTGGCCAGCAACTCAGGGTATAATTGGGCAACGCGCTCGGGAATAAAATCTGACTTGGTAACATCAGCTTGGTTGTCTAAGGCCTGAAGGATAGTTGCCTGAAAATCCTCATCTTCCAGCTCAGTGAGCGCCGAGAAAAGCCGATCAAATTCCTCGCGGCTTACCTGTTTATTTAAGTAAGCAGTCAATAGACTGAGTATTGCATTGCGGTTTTCCAATGATAATAAGTTTATAATCGTTTATGGATCTATACGCCCCAACCGGAAAAACACACTATTGAAAAATGAAAGAAAATTGTAAGTTATTGATTTACAGATTAATCAATGTAAAATGAAAGTAGGAGGGAGATGGCAACCACGTGTTCACCTTGGGCAGATCGGAGTATATAATTTTTGATTTCCTTAATCGCCTTAACCAGTTGGTTGCTGACGGTGGAAACAGAAATCCCCATCAATTCGGCTACTTCTTGGTAACTTTTGTCTTCCAGTTTGCACAATATCAGAATTTGCTTCCTTTTTGGAGGTAGCCGTTCAATAGCCGTAGAAATGAGCTGCTGCTGTTCCTTAGCCAGAACTGTTTCCTCGGTATGGAGATAAAAGCTTATGGTGCTGGCCCACAGTTCCTGTTGCAATGCTTTATCCCGGCTTATTCTACGGAAGACATCAATGGCTAAATGATCCGCAATGCGGTATAGGTAAGTTGTGAATGCCTGTTCGGGGTCTATGTGTGCTCGTTTTTCCCAAAGTTTTAAGAAGGTGTCCTGCAGAATTTCTTCTACGGTGTCCGTATCTTTCAATAGGCGTAGCAACCGTCTGTAAAGTACCGGAGCAAAGGTTTCGTATATTTTTCCAAAGGCCGTAACATTCCCGTCACGCAACAGGCGTAGTAAGTCGGTATCGACTTTCGGCAATGGATGTGGCATAATTGGAAATTTTACCAAACATACGTTTTTTTTGGAAAAAGTAATCCGACTGCCTAGTTAAAGAACTAATTCCCGGGATTCCTCAGTACCATATCCAATGATTTGTTCTTCGCCAATGCCACCATTCCAATCTTTGGCATTTGCGGCATTTTTCGATTTCAGATCCGCCAACTGTTCCAGCGCTAATGCATGTTCTTTTGTGTCAGCGCCATTGCCGAATGTGCTCACGTCATTACCATCTAGAAAGATGAGTCTGTAGTTTCATATCCTCCAGATTAATGACGAAGTCTACGTCTTTCTGGTTAAAGGCATCGACGGCTTCGTGTAATTTGGTTAACGATTTCCGGTAATACCGATTAATATGCGTGTTGCAGTCGCAATATTGTACATCTGCTATCAATCCAATTGAAAGGATGGGTTGTTGGCCCTCATGTATTGTATCCTGGTTATCGAGCAGAGGCGATAACCAGGATAACAAGAGATTTAGAATAATATATTTCATTTCAGACTCCCATGCGAATGTAGTGATTTGGGGAGAACTATAGGTTACTTTACTCGGTCGGTTCTGAGTGAAACAGGAGAAAGATAATCCTTTCCGTCCAACAAAAGCACAAAGTCAATTAATTGTGCCATGCCAAAGATTGACGGCCTCACCCCGTCCCCATAAGGTGGGAAACCCGGCACGTATTGTTCCGCGAAGATTGGTCCTGAACGCACGATGTCTCTTACGCCGCATTCCATCAATTGACGTGCTTGGGCGCGATGCCCCCTGGCCAATAGCCCCCGGGCTGTAAAAGCCATTTCGGGATATTTGGGCATCGGAAATCCCGCAAAATTTTCCCCTGGATCAAACTGTTCATTGAATAATTTCATCATGCCCGCTAAGTGAGGATAGGTCAACACGTCTATCGCTAGGCCGCTGGTCACCCAGATGGTGTGCCCCGCCGCCCGTCTCTTGGTTTCGGTGTCGTAGAGCTGAACGGGAATAGCATCGGGTTGTTCCCAAAACCAACTTAAATAATGATCGAAAAACTGTTGACGCTTGGCCGTCCACATCGTTTGGTCTGCAGGTAATGCCAGTATGGAAGCGATGGTATCAAGTGCTTGCAGATCAATAAGGGCAGAAACCACAAAGTCTGCATCTTTCTGTGTTTCGCTAAGCAAACTCACTTCTTTATAAACCCACATGGGATAACGGAGCCGCCAATTCATATACCGCTTTAACGCAGGATAGTTTTGTGCGAGCTTGTCTTTATCGCCGGTCAGGCGATACAGAAGCAGCGCGGTTTGTGCTTTTCGCGAGGGCAGGCTCTCACCACCTAAAACTCCGGTATCATCGACCAACGACATTAATCCGCTGAATGCTGCCCAGGAAACCTCCGGATCGATATAGGCATACAATTGCATGCCGATAAAACTTTCCCATGCTGCGGAAAAGGGAGCATCGGAATGGCCTTCTGCCCAAAGCGACGGTTTACCGGTGACAATTTGCGGATAAGGAAAATTAGTCGGATCTGCAGAAAGCACATTCATTGCCAGAAATACCCAGGCTTTATAATACGCCTTTCGAATATCGGCAGGTTCGACGCCTTTAGATTCCACCTCGTGAATGTCAAAATGGGAAGGATGAGGCACCGATTTCAATAGGTCATCCCAAAATAAACGGCGTTTTTGCAGTTGCTTGCCTACACTAGCGGGATTGGCAGTTGGTTGTTGTGCCCGTTTAATGAGTGAGTCTGTGGGTAGATAGGGATCCGCAAAAGAATAGGAAATCAGGACATTTGTATCGAGCGCGGAATCAAAAATGCCCGATACGGACCAATAGCCGGTTTCCGGGGGCGAAATAAGCGGGTTTTGACCAGCAACAAGATCGGTATAATCACGATAGAACGTTATTTCTCCGGCCGATGGAAGCTTGAAGGAAACGACATAGTTATAATGCCCAGATTGGATAAGCAACGTGCTGCGGTTTATTTTTACAAGTGCACCGTTATATTTCCCACTGGTTACGATGGGACTCTTGCCCGGCTTCGTGACCCGAAAGCTTCGAACGAGGGTTTCGTTGTCATAAAGGAAGTCGAAGCCGGCAATGCTTGTTCCATCGGCATAGCTTCCTTGAAACGAAAGTTGATGCGGCTCCCATTGCGTATGGAATTCATCTGCCGTAAAAAGGGTCTTTTTGGTACCACGGAGCGACAGATGGCTCATCACCATGTCTGTGCCTCGTCCGATCAGATAGATAGTCAGTTCAAAAGATTGCCGTCCTTTCCATCCCGTTTCGGCAGGAATATCGAAACAGTACGTTCCTGTTCCTGTGTTTTCTTGCCTTATCGTCCGATCTGAAGCGTCTCCCACGCGATGGAGTTTGACCGCCCAAAGAGACGAAGTTTGGGGAATAACAATTTCCAGATAGCGTGAGTCATCCAGGTCAGCGGTAATAGGTTCCTTGAAACGAAGCGATTGAACATCCTGTCGTGTCTGTTTGCTGATATGGGCTTCCAAGCCCTGCTCAGATACTTGTACCGATATGCCATCACTGGGCTCCCAAATAGACGGATCTTCAAGAGAAGCCTGCCAGGTTACGAAGGTATGTCCCGGAGATGCTTGCTGAAGATGCAACACATTGATGTCCGGTAGTTCGCGATGGGGGGCACGTGTACTCAGATACCCGACATTCAAAGGAATCATGGGACTATTGCTGTATGCCGAGGCGTTTTTTTGCCCCGGCGGAATCCGGAAATTGTACGGATTGATTACTAAGCGCGAACCAGGTAAACTCAAATCCCTTCGTTGATCCGGCCCGTTCTCCTCCAAATCGCTACTGCGGGGTATCTGGGCATGCGAAGCGGCAATACCCGAAATTGCCAAGAGAAGCAGCGTCGCTATCTTTATTGGGTGATACATTGAAGTATGATGTCTTGTTCCTGATAAGTTTTTAGCCAACCATAGGTCAGCGACTGTCCGTTGGGGCCTTCGATGACGACTTGAATGTTGGAGGAAACCTCCCCTGATAATCCCGTTGCTTCGGCAAAATTCCAATAGTAAATACGCGAACCGTCAGAAAGTTGCTTGTAGGTTCCGTTTTCGGGACGAAGCACATAGTCGGCAAGGCCGTTATAAAACTTCAATAACCATACTCCGTCGGTGGGTTCCTCATATACGCGCATTGCGAGATAGGGATATTCGTCTAAATTGAATAGTTGATCCCATTTCACCGCAATCCCATATCCATCGTCGTTATTTCGGGTGATGGTCAATTGACCGGAGGCACCGGGTACGGGCCGTAGCCCACCATAATCCCAGCCATCGACATCCTCCGATGTTTCAAAGGGAATAAAAATACGACCTGGTGATGCCTCATCATCCGGGCAGGAAATACCGATAATGGCTCGGTAATTAATCAGGATAATCGCTGTGGATAAGGCTGGATTCAGTTCATATTGAGACGGTGAATCCAAGCGGATGGCCAGCGCCAGGGTATCATCTTCGTGATCAGCAAGCGCAGTCATATCCAATGACAGCTGGATAAGCGCCCCGTCTTTGCCCTGTTCCACTGTCGCAGAAGGGGGGATGTCGATCATGTCGGGTTCCAGGTCGATCGTATTTGGGAGAGCTCCTTCCTGTTGGAGTTGATGGATGGTGTCTCGGTCCACAACGAGATTGACCGTAAAGGCATCGCGGTTTTTCAGGCCCGATGTGGAAAATCCTAGTGTGATATAGACTTTCTGGTTTTCTTCGTCGATTTTATAGGGATATCGATCCGATTCGGGAATGCGGATGATTTCACCACTACCCGTCCAGTAGATTTTCGGATTTGGGTAATCGTCAGCGATAATATCACCGGTTTTTGTACAAGATAGGAGAAAGCCGATCAGTAGGGCAACAGTGCCGCATATGGGATAAAAGTTGAACGTTGGTTCTTGTTTCATGACAGTTCAATAGTTACTGGTATTCGGAATGTCGGTTAATAATGGATTACCAAAAAGGGTTCTGCACACATTGTCGGTTGCGTTCTACCTCGGTTTGGGGAATCGGCCAGAGATAGTGTTTGCGCTGAAACACCCGGTTTTCGAAAACCACCCGTTTGTATAACAACGGATCTGAAAGGTGACTCCCCCCCTTGATGTTAATCCCGTAGAACGGTCCATCATCGGTCTGTTCCGCAATTTTCCAACGCCGGCAGTCCCAAATACGGAGATCTTCAAATACGAGCTCTGCCCGACGTTCCGCGCGGATGGCATCGCGCATGGCAGACTGCGATGGGGGCGGAGCTATTTGGCCTGGGGCTGTGCCATAGGTTGGTATGCCTGCGCGCTTGCGGATCAGGTTTAGATAGTGCAGGATTTCGACTTGATTACCGGCAAAATCATATTCATTGAGCGCTTCTGCATAATTGAGGTAGACTTCACCCAACCGGAAAATAATATCTTGCAGTTTTTCTACAGTCACATTGGCCCAGTTGGGATTCCAGACGGTGCTGGGATGAATGAATTTCCGGATGGCATAACCGGTTTTGCTGTAATTATCGCCCACCAGATCTGCACCGCCCGCCCAGAATTCGAATCGGTACGATTGGTTGCCGTCCTCGCCCCGGTTTACCCATGAGGCTCCGTTGAAACTGATCGTAGCATAAAATCGAGGTTCCCGGCCGACGTACATCTTCGAAACTCCTTCATTCCAATACTGGGTGGTTTCTTCGGCAAATCCTTGTTCGGTATAACCCGAACGGGGGTTGATAATGGGGCTTCCATCGGTATTATAACCCGTAATCGGGCGTTCACCATTGGCCATGAAAAATGCGTCAACCTGTTGCTGCGTCGCTCCGTATACCGCTTCTCCTCCGGCTTGGTGGGGGGCACAGTGCTGCCACCAATGCCAATCCAGCAATTCGCCTTTAGGCTGACGACCCCAGATGATTTCCTGGTTCCAGCGATCAAGGAATACGTCCCGATAGGAACTTAGCGGATTGGGCGATCCGGTCTCATCTGTCTTTATCAACAGTCCACTAGGCATTCGGTCGATGACTGCCTTGGCGGCGTCTGCGGCAGTTTTCCATTTTTCGTGGTCATAAACTGTGTTAATCAATGGTGTGCCATCCGGGTTCACGAAATTCCCATAGTCTGCATTGCCGTTAAACAGCGGGCTCGCTGCATAGAGAAGCATCCTTGCTTTTGCCGCCAGTACCACCAATTGGTCAACTCTCCCCAATTGCCCCTGATCAGTAATGCGTGCAGGCAGATCGGAAATTGCCTGGTCAAATTCAGCAGAAATGTATTGCACGCACGCGTCGTAGGGCGTGCGCGCCAATTGAAGCGATTCGGGAGGGGTATCGATTTCAAAGGGTGTTTCCGCGAGGACGACCACCGGGCCGTACTGCCGCAACAGTAATGAATAATAAAATGCCCGGAGCGCCCGGGCTTCGGCTTTGCGTTGCTTCCGGAGTTCGGCAGACATTTCCTGGCATTCGTCAACCCGTGCGATAAACACACTTGCCGATCGGACACCTTGGTATAGGTATGTCCAGAAATCAAACACAGTAGTTGAAGGCCCCCAGTTGCCGATGTTATGCAAATGATTGGCATACATAAAAGATGCACCAAAATCGGCCTCGTCTGCAATGCTCATGAAGCTCCCTTCGAATCCTTGGTTGCCATCACCCAACGGTGGTACAAAGGAATAGACGTTGGCTAGGTACCGCTCGGTTTCCAAGGCTTGGGCAAACACGGCATCCAGGTCCAGCATGTCGTCGGGTTGCCGGTCTAAAAAATTCTTGTTGCAACCGGTAGTTAGGAGTATGAAAATCCCCGCAACCAGCTGTTGTAGGTGTTTTATGATTGTTTTCATGATTTGCGGCTATTAGAAATTCGCGTTGATACCCAGATTGAATGTTCTTTGTATGGGATATTTCGCGCCGGTATTGCCCGACGAGCCAGCCCCGAGTTCGGGATCCCAAAACGTAAATTTGCTGAAAGTCAAAAGATTGAACCCTGACAAAAAGACACGGAAAGCATCAATTTTCAGTTTTTGGCTTAGCTTTTTCGGTAAAGTATATCCTAATTCCGCTGTCCGAAGCCTCAAATAACTTGCATCGCGTTGCCACCAGGTGGACGGCTGGACATTGTTTGTCATCCCACTGAATCCGAGGTTGGGGAACAATACGTCCTGGCTTGGATTTTCCGGAGTCCATCGGTCTAAACCGTGTATCTGTAAATTCCCGTTTAATCCATCCATGAATGGATACCAGCCTCCGCCAAAAAGCATGAAGTCCATCATGCCACTTCCTTGGAAAAAGACGGAAAGATCAAAATTCGCATACCCCAGGCTCATTCCGAACCCATAAATGATGCTGGGATTCACGGGGTTGCCGATGGCCACGTAGTCGTCGATATTCACGATGCCGTCCCCATTGACATCCCTGTACCTGATGTCGCCCGGAGATACCTTACCAAACGTATGCGCCGGGATATTGGGCAGCAGAACGCCTTCCTGCGGATCTACGAAATCTGCTGTCGTAAATAATCCTTCGGCAATGAGCCCGAAAGGTTGCCCGAGCCGCTTCCCTTTTTCGGCGCGATAAGCCCATATCGGTGTAGGTTGATCGTTTTCAATGATCCGGTTTTTGGCGTACGTAAAATTTCCACGGAATGTGAGGTCCAGCTTGCCGAATTGGCTGTGGTATTCAAGGGAAGCGTCCACACCTTGATTTTCCATGATACCAATGTTTCCCCAGGGATTTTCTTTGACTCCGAAAATGGCAGGCAGCGAATTCCGTTGTAGAAATATATTGCGGCGCTCGCGTCTGAAAAAGTCTGCTTGCAAATAGAAACCGTGAAGGAAACGAGCCTCTATTCCGGCATTGACTTCCCTTTCCCGTTCCCAAGTGAGGTTGGCACCCCATTCTTCTTCACCCCTTCCAGGGATCGTCACGGTATAGTCCCTGCCAAAAGTCCAACCTCCATTTCCTCCGCCGACGGTCGTCAGGTAGGCAAATCGTCTCCCCCCGATTTGATCGTTGCCCTTTTCACCGATAGAGCCGCGGATTTTCAGGTACTCCAATGCATCGGAAAACCTACCTGCTTTATAAAAGGGCTCTTCCGAAAGAATCCAGCCCAATGCTACCGCCGGAAACAAGCCGAAGCGATGCCCTTCTGCGAAATTTTCGGATCCGTTGTACCCGGCACTTGCTTCGAGGTAGTATCTGTTTTTAAAGTTATACGATAGGCGCCCTACATATCCCTGAAGCCTGAACGGAAGTGCAGAAATGCTATTGCTGGCGTCTGCATTGACAAAATCCTGTTGATTATATAGCAAAAGGCCGGCAAGACTGTGGTCCCCGAATTGCTGAGTATAGTTGAGGTTCGCTTGAAAGTAGATGCGGCGGTTTCCACCGGCTCCCTTGCTAAAGCCCAAATCCTGGATTCCGACCACCGTTTGCTGAAGCATCAACTCGTTGTTGTCATCCCTTCCCCGGGCAATGTAAAGATCTCCCATATCGCGGGTGCGCTCAATATTGTGCCAGTTATAGGCGTCAAACGAGAAAAGCCCCTGGACACTCAAGCCCTTTAAGAGGTACGATAGATCGTGCCGGGCATTGACATTTGATTGGATTGAACTGTTCCAGGTGGTTTGGAATCCACGGTTGACCAGGTCATGGTAAGGGTTTCGCACCACACTGCCTGTCCCTGCAAATAATTTGTTATCGGAATTATTCGGGTCGGGATACCAGGCTGGAAACGTAATGCCATTTGTTTTAGAAATCAATTCCCAAAGGTTATCACTGGATGTGCCTGGATAGTTTACCGTTACCAGATAGCCACCCAGGTTTAGCCCGACGTCTGTATACGCACCTAGCTTAACATCCGTATTTGCCCTGAAATTATAACGGTTGAGGTTTGTATTTGTATGATAGGCGTTGAGATTGTCTTCCTTCCACATCCCTTGTTCGTTCAGTAATGAGCCAGAGATATAGTATTTAGCTACTTCCCCTCCGCCGGTGACGTTCAGGTTGGCGCGATTGCTAAGTGTATGCTTCTTGGTCATGAGATCAAGCCAATTGACATCCGGGTAAAGTAAAGGATCTTCTCCTGAGCGCGTCTTATCAATGCGATCTTGACTGAAGTAAGGTTGTGACTCCGGATTGGTGGCCAAATAAGCTTCGTTATATAGTTCCATAAACGTGGCCCCGTCGGTATATTCCGGCCATCGGGTAGCACCTTTGAGCATGGTCTCATATTTGAAATTAATGGACGGAGCTTGGCTGGCACCTCTTCGCGTATTGACGAGGATGACACCATTCGCTCCCCTGATGCCATAAATCGCCGTGGCTGCTGCATCTTTTAGTACCGAAAAGGTTTCGATATCTTCGGGTTCGATATTATTGATGGGACGTTCCACGCCGTCTACCAGTACCAAAGGGTCAGACCCTGCGCCGAACGTGCTGATGCCCCTGATCCAAAACTGAGCGTCGTCATTACCCGGTTCACCCGAACGTTGTACGGCGATAACACCGGCGACTTGCCCAGCCAACGCGTTGTTTAACGACCTCGGTACTGCCGACTTTAAACTCTTAACATTAACGGTGGAAATGGCACCTACTACACTCTCTTTTTTTTGAGTACCATATCCCACAATAACCACCTCGTCGATATCGCTTACTTGCTCTATAAGGGTTACGTCAATGGTCTGTGTCGTTCCGATGACGGCCTCGGTCGGTTCATAGCCAACAGCGGTAAAAACCAGTATTCCTACATATTGGGGCGGTGTGATCCGGTAACGACCGTCAGCATCGGTGGTCGTAGCTAGTGTCGTGTTTTTCAAGTTTACCGTAACGCCTTCGATTGGCTGGCCTTCGTTGTTGGTTACCCGGCCAAGGATTTCCCGTTGGAAGGGAACGGGGGCATTCGATTGGGATTTTTTCTTCCGAATAAGGACGGTCGTGTTCTGAATTTCGTAATCCAACGGCTGGTTTTTTAAACATGCCTCGATCACCGATATAAGCTGTTTGTCTTTCACATCTAAGGTTACCGCAGCAGCCTGATTTAAATCTTCGGAAGCATATAAGAAATCGTAACCCGTTTGTTTTTTCAACAGTTTAAAAACAGATTGCAACGGCGCGTTCTTGACACGAATGCTTACTTCCTGGGCATTTGCCTCAGCGTAAACCTGCATAAATGTGAATAACAAAAGCAGTAATGAAAGCTTCATGGTCAGTAAAACTCTGAAGAGCTTGTGTTTGGTATCGTCATGCAATACCATGTTTTTTCTATACATTTGCATGTTAGGTTAATAGAACAGGATTGTTTACTACACAATTTGAAGATGACCTAATCCGGCAATGGTTGCCGGTACACCGGAAATGCCGCAAACATTTCCGGTTTTTCATAGGCAGCAGATCCGTGTATCGGGTTACATCATGACCGTTACCCTCCTTTCCTTCAGGTTGAAGTGCATACCGCTTAATGATTCAAGGTAACCCAGCAATTCAGCCAAGCCCTTTGATCTGGTATAGGTCCCGCCGAATCGTTTAGAAGGGACCATTCCCTCGAAAACCACATCCACATTGTACCAGCGCGCGATGTCCTTCATAATGGTTCGGATATCCTGATCTTCAAAGAGAAAATCTCCATTTACCCAGGCTATGGCATAGTCCGTGTCTATATACTTGGTTTGAATGCTTGAGTGTGAGGATGAAAGGGCTTGCTGCCCCGGATTCAGGATTGTTTTTTGGGATCCGCGAGCTACTTCTACCCGGCCTGTAACCAACGTGGTCTTGACCACTTTTTCATCAGCATATGCAGCGACATTGAACTCGGTTCCGGTTACTAAAATATGGGTGCCATTTGCATTGACTTTAAAAGGCATAGCTTTGTTTTTGACGACTTCGAAATACGCTTCCCCCGTGAGTGAGACCCTACGTTCATGTCCGGCGAAAGCCACCGGATAGGTTAACGTTGTGGCAGAGTTGAGCCATACCTTTGTGCCATCCGGCAACGTGATTTGATATTGACCTCCTCTCGGGACGCTTATGGTGTTATTTCCTTCATTCGTTGCCCCCTTTGCGAAACGATCGTCTACCTGGTAATCGATCCCACCATTAGCAAGTTTGGTAATGGCAATTCCTCCTTGATTATATACAGTCCCTGTCTGCGCGTCATCCAGCCAAATGGTTTTGCCATCGGCCAATGTCAATTGGGCAGCATTACTGCCGGGAGCTACCGCTTGCGATATGTAGAATTGCTCAACCGGACCGGAGGAACGGCGAATTAGGTAGATTCCAATCGCTGTTGCGCAAAAAATCAAAATGGCTGCGGCTGTTGCGATCCGCTTGAGCGTGAAAACCGGGCTAACTTTTTTCGGGAATAATTGGCTTTCAATATGGCGTTGCATAGCACGTTTAACCAACTGGCGTTCCGTTTCGTTTTCCCATTCCCAGGTATGGTTGTGAAGTTGAGTAGCAAACCACTGTTCGAGCGTAGCGGTTTCTTTTTCGCTGCAAACGCCCGCTTCATAGCGTGCGAGTAAATCCAGGATTTCCTCTTTATTCATTAGAGCCAATGGTCTATAATCGTTTTGTAAGGAAGTGTGGTTTTTTTGGCTTTGGTAGTAGTAATAATTTCAGGGCTTATGTAAGGTCTTGTTTTTCAGAGAAAAAAAATAGGGTAGTACGGTAGGATTAATGCAACCAACAGGGTCGGATAATTGCGGTCGTTTAGTTTAAGACGCAGGATTTTCAATGAGTTGCTGATCTGTTTTTTTACGGTTTTGTCCGAAATATTTAGTTGTTCGGCAATTTCTTTATATGATAGATTTTTTTCGCGGCTTAAGACAAAAACTTCTCTCATTTTTTGGGGAAGATTTGCTACTTCGGCATCGATGATACGTTGCAACTCCTGGGTAAATAACTGTGATTCGACGCTTTTCTCATATTCGTCGAAAAATTCGATAAGTGACGCCAAATAATCCCGTTTTTCTATGTTTAGTCGGATATAGCGTAAAGCTTTGTAGCGGGCTATTGAAAATATGTAGGATCTTATGGAATTTACGTTGGCTAAGGTGTTACGTTGCTGCCATAGGTCAATAAATGTCTCCTGTACGATGTCCATGGTATCCTCTCGGTCATGAAGTATACGCATGACATAGCTAAAAAGAGACTCCCACAAAGTGTCATATAATAATGAAAAAGCTTTTTCATCACCCTGCCTAAGCAATTGAGTCACCATCGTGTCGTGCGTGATACTCATCTGTTTCTGATTTCCATATTCGTCCAGCAGTGCTAGTTGGCTTACTTGGTACAGTTTGATTTCCCCAGTATCGAAGGCAAACTTAGATAAAATTGCGTGATATACAAACATGAACTAAGCGTAGGTGATGGATTGAAAATTGGGAAAGCAAATTCGATGCCTGCACGAAATTTACGGCTATCTTTGTTGAAGATCGTTAATTGCAATGAACATTTCCCTAAAAAATAGACACGCTATCGTCTGCGGTAGTACCCAAGGCATTGGATTAGCGGTAGCAAAGGAACTAGCTTCACTGGGCGCTACCTGTATTTTATTGGCTCGTAACGAGCAAAAGTTGCAGGAGGTAATCCGTGAACTTCCCGCACCGGATCGGCAACCACATACGTATGAGGTGGCAGATTTCTCCGATCCTGAAACGGTTGGTTTGGCAGTTACGAGAATTATTGAAAGCTATGCGATAACCATTTTAATCAATAATACCGGTGGACCGGCGGCGGGTCCAATTACTGATGCTGCCGCAAATGACTTGGAGCAAGCATTCAGACAGCATGTTATCTGCAATCAATTGTTGGTAAAAGCTGTGCTTCCGGCGATGAAAGCTGCCACTTATGGCCGCATTATCAATATTATCTCCACATCCGTTAAAACACCGCTACCAAACCTCGGTGTGTCTAACACCATCCGTGCCTCGGTAGCGGCTTGGGCCAAAACCTTGGCCAATGAGATCGGGCCATTTGGAATTACCGTGAATAACGTACTGCCGGGATCAACCTACACATCAAGACTTCAAGCGTTGATGCAACAAAACACTCAGGCGAGCGGGCAATCAGTCGATGAAGTTGAAAAGCATATCAAAAATGCCATCCCATTAAAACGCATTGGTCAGCCGGAAGAAATTGCCAATGTGGTTGCTTTTCTAGCTTCCCCTGCGGCTTCTTATGTCAGTGGAGTAAGCATCCCCGTAGATGGGGGAAAAACACCGAGTATCTAATCAAACAGATAGTTAACAAAAAAGGAGCTGTTACAGCTCCTCTAATTTTTCTGCGGTTACTTCCGCTTTAATCTTCGTCTCTAACTCATCCATCAGATCAGGGTTATCAAGCAGCAATGTTTTTACCGCATCGCGCCCCTGACCAAGTTTGGTGTCGCCATAACTGAACCAGGAACCAGATTTCTTAATAATGTTGAAATCCACACCTAAGTCGATAATCTCACCCGCTTTGGAAATACCTTCCCCAAATAGGATGTCGAATTCGGCGACACGGAAGGGGGGAGCCACCTTGTTTTTTACGATCTTGACCTTCACACGGTTTCCCGCTACTTCATCGGCATCTTTTATTTGTGCCATACGACGGATATCCAACCGCACCGAAGCATAGAATTTCAACGCATTACCGCCGGTGGTGGTTTCCGGATTACCGAACATAACTCCTATTTTTTCGCGCAATTGATTGATGAAAATACAACAGCAATTGGTTTTGGAAATCGTACCGGTAAGTTTTCTCAGGGCCTGGGACATCAATCGGGCTTGCAGCCCCATTTTGGAATCGCCCATTTCGCCTTCAATTTCGCCTTTTGGTACCAAAGCCGCTACTGAGTCGATCACGATGACGTCGATCGCTCCCGAACGGATCAGATTATCTGCAATTTCCAATGCCTGTTCACCGTTGTCAGGTTGGGAAATGAGCAGATTCTCGATATCGACGCCCAACTTTTTTGCGTAATACTTGTCAAATGCATGCTCCGCATCGATAATGGCAGCAATACCTCCCTTTTTCTGGGCTTCTGCAATAACATGGGTTGCCAAGGTCGTTTTTCCCGAAGACTCCGGACCATAGATTTCGATGACCCGGCCCTTGGGCACACCGCCAATGCCTAAGGCAATATCCAGTCCAATGGACCCCGTAGAGATGGCATCAATCGGTTCAACTGCCGAATCTCCCAGCTTCATGATTGTGCCTTTACCGTAGGACTTCTCTAATTTATCTAAAGTAAGCTGTAACGCTTTTAATTTTTCTTGATTACTCATAGTTTTAGTAATTTTCGGTTCAAAGGTACGATAAATAATTTCATTTTACTAATTTTTTTCGTTATTTATGGCTGACAGCTATCAGCTGTCAGCATTCAGCTATCAGTACTAGCAATCAGCTTTTTGTCGTTATATCCGTAAAATCCGCGAGAATCTGCTCAATCCCTGTTTTCCGCCTTCCATTACTTACGACTTACTACTTTTTCAAAATATCTGCACATCCAGGTGATGGGACATTCCTCACATTTTGGCCTACGGGCTACGCAGATATAACGCCCATGTAAAATTAGCCAATGGTGGGCAATTGCCAAAGTGTCTTTGGGTAAATATTTCACCAATTGCTTTTCGACCGCTAGTGGTGTTTTGGCGTTGTTGGTAAGCCCAATGCGGTTGGCGACACGGAATACGTGGGTATCCACAGCGATAGCAGGTGCATTATATACGACAGATGCGATGACATTGGCGGTCTTACGGCCCACTCCGGGAAGTTTCTGAAGCTCTTCTACCGTTTGGGGCACCACACCCCCGAAATCGCTTACCAGCTTTTGTGCCATCCCAACCAGATGCTTGGCTTTATTGTTGGGATAACTCACACTTTTGATGTAGTTGTATACTTCATCCGGCGTACTTGCAGCAAGGCTCTCGGCATCGGGAAAGCGCTGGAACAACACAGGGGTGACTTGGTTGATCCGTTTGTCCGTACATTGGGCGGAGAGGATGACGGCAACAAGCAATTCAAAGGGATTGCTGTAATTTAACTCGGTTTGAGCATCCGGATTATGCGTCGAGAAGTAGGCGACAAATGCCTCGTATCGTTCCTTTTTGAGCATGACGCCTTACATCAATGACGTTTGTCCCGCTTTTGAATAAGAAGTGATTTTACGAATGCAGTTTGAATGTGGCTGGCGAAGCAATGTATCCATCTCATTTTTGAGGAAATTGTAGAACAACTCATCGTCTAAATCAAGACGCATAGGTTCCTGTTCCAATTTCCGAATGATACCATGTGTTGTGGGATGTTTGGAAGTATAAGTTTCTGTCATAAGCGCCCTATATTTTTTATTGCATATATGAATTATAACGCAATAAACATCGGATTAGTATTGCTGTCAGGACGTTTTTGCAGGCTTGTTACTTCTTTTTAACAGGCTCTGACGCTTTCTGTTCAGCCAACTGCAGCGCTTTATAAGCATTGACGATGCCACCCGTGACACAGATTTCATTCATGGAAACCCGCATATTCCTTCCATCGGGCCCTTTCACCTTTACACGTTGGTCCACACGTGTTACGGATTGCATAATTACGCGTTTCACTTCTGTGGCGGGCAGTTGTGGATAATAGGAACGTATTAATGCGGCTAAACCTGCTACTACGGGCGAAGCCATGCTAGTGCCTTGTTGATCTTCGTAGGTCGATCCGGGCATGGTCGAATGGATGTCTACGCCGGGAGCGAATACATCAACCGACCGGCGGCCATAATTGGAAAAGGAAGCGACCAGGTCTCCGTCATTTTTCCAAGATGAAGCACCGACTTCAAGCCAGGCTCCTGCTTCACCCATGTTAATGCCTAGACTGTCTACGTAATTCCGGTTCGGGTAGTTGGGGTTTGCATCGTTATCCTGACCTTCATTTCCAGCGGCATGAACGAGAAGTACATCGTTCTCCAAAGCAAATCGCACCGCGTCATCTACCACCTGTTTGTCTTTGACAAAAGCCTTTCCGAAGCTCATATTGATAACTTTTGCTCCGTTCTCGACCGCATATCGGATGGAGTTGGCAACGTCTTTATCTCGCTCGTCGCCGTCGGGGACTGCCCGTACCGCCATGATACGTACATTGTCGGCTACACCCTTGATGCCGATGTCGTTGTCACGTACCGCGCCGATAATACCCGCAACGTGGGTTCCATGGTCGGCGTCCGGGCCGGTTACATCTGCATTCCCGTAATACCGCTCACGGCTGTTTTCATAATCGTCGCCTACGGTATCCCGCGGATCGAAATCCTTATTCAAATGGTAATTGACCTGGTTGTTAAAATGTTTGACTCCATCTTCTAAATCCTTGTAGAATTTACCGAAATCGGGCTCATCTTTCAGTTCCTTTTTGACAATTTTTAATGCCATCTTTTCGAAGTCGCCTTCCGGTTTATAGTGATCGAAATCAGCAAGTGTGGGCTTTTCTTTCCCCATTTTCACCAGCATGGTGTCCACTGTGCGTTTTAATCCCATGTAACTCACCTGGCCAAAACGGGCCTCCTGCATTTTATTGGCATAGTAGGTCACCATCTTCTGGTATTCGGAAAATTCCCTGCGCTCTTCACCGTCCATAGGGGTAGAGGGTAATACGGACACATATTTTGGTTCCAACGCTCTAACCAACCGCGTTACTTCCAGGTTGTCATAATGTACGTTTTCGCCATTTGCATTACCCTGGAAATTCCATCCGTATTTGTCGTTGATGTAGCCGTTTCCATCCTCGTCTTTACCGGTGGAGGCGCTGTCCTTTTCGTTAATCCACATGACGTCTTTGAGATCTTCGTGGTTTACATCTATGCCACCGTCGATTACAGCCACTATAACAGGAGTACTCTTTTTTCCCTTCAATAAAAGCTCATATGCTTTTTCGGTACTGATGCCCATCACGCCATCTCGCTCATAGTCTAGGTTAAACCAGTTGGCGGGTGGAGTGTCTTTTTTTGTTTGTCCAAGAGATAATAGGGGTAATATTGCAACTAAGAACGTGTTAACGAATTTCCGGAACGTCATAAAATGCGATAATTTTGTGTGCGGACAAATATACTGTTTATTGCGATCAGCTAATCGTTAAACTTTGATAAAAAACATGGAAAAAGGTTTAACTCAACGATATAATTCTTTCATTTGTGTCGGCTTTACGCTATAAAATATGCACAATCATGAATACTAAACTTTTTTTCACATTATTAATGAGTACAATCATCACTTCCTGCATGCAGAACAAGATCAAACGGAAAGTCTACGAATGGCCCCAAATGGATGCCCCCGTTGCAGCTATTAAACCGCACATCCGTTCGTTACACGGAGATACAGTTGTGGACAATTACTATTGGCTGAACGACTATTTTAAGAAGGGACCGGATTCATCGGAGGTAATTAAATACCTGGAAGCGGAAAATGCGTATACCGATTCAATGATGAGTGGTACAAAAAAGCTGCAAAGCCAGTTGTTTGATGAGATGAAAGGCCGTATCAAAGAGCAGGACGAATCCGTTCCCTATTTCAAAAATGGATACTATTATTACACACGGACGGAGGAAGGGAAACAATATTTTAAGTTCTGCCGGAAAAAGGAAAACCTGGATGCACCGGAGGAAATCCTGCTCGATGTGGATGCGTTAGCGGAAGGGCATTCGTATTATGCGGCCGGTGGATTCAACGTGAGTCCCGACAATCGGTTACTCGCCTATGGGGTGGATACCGTGTCGCGGCGGCAGTATACCATTCACGTCAAGAATCTGGAAACCGGGGAAACCCTGAAGGACGCAATTCCCGGTACATCGGGCGGATCGGTTTGGGCCAACGACAACCGGACCTTGTTTTATACCAAAAACAATCCGGCAACGTTGTTAACGGAGAATATTATGCGGCATACGTTGGGTGCAGATACCGACAACGATGCCATAGTCTATCACGAATCCGATAACACCAACTATATCGGCGTGGGCAAAGCCAAGTCGGGTAAATTCATTTACATCTATTCCAGCGGTACGCTATCGTCGGAAACCCGTTACCTCGATGCGGATGATCCCATGGGGAGCTTTACGGTCTTCCAACCCCGCATGCCCGAAGTGCTGTATAGCGTAACGGCGCTTGCCGACCGTTTCCTGATCGTTACCAACCAGAATGCCAAGAATTTCAAGCTGATGGAATGTCCGTTTAACCAAACCGGGCAGGAACATTGGAAAGAGGTCATTCCGCATAGACCGGATGTATTGCTGGAAGATGTGGATGAATTCAAAGATTTTCTAGTGGTGTCTGAACGTAAGAACGGGCTGATCCAGCTGGCCATCCGTAACCTGAAGGATGGCTCCCAGCATTACCTTGATTTTGGTGAGGAGGCTTATACCGCTTACCCGTCTAATAATCCCGAATACAATACCGCCACCCTGCGATATGGATATACGTCGCTCACGACGCCGTCGTCTACCTACGATTACGATATGAATACCCGGAAAAAGACCTTACTGAAACAGCAGGAGGTGGTCGGCGGGTATAATGTGGCTGATTATGTTACGGAACGCCTGTATGCGACGGCTCAGGATGGAACCCAAGTACCCATTTCGTTGGTGTATAAAAAAGGTTTCAACAAAGATGGAAACGCACCCTTGTTGTTATATGGATACGGGGCATACGGCGTGACGATGGATCCTTCGTTCAGTTCAAGCAGGCTCAGTTTACTGGACCGTGGCTTTGTGTTTGCCATCGCCCATGTTCGTGGAGGGCAGGAAATGGGTCGGCAGTGGTATGAAGATGGCAAAATGATGAAAAAGAAAAATACCTTTACCGATTTTATCGATTGTGGACGGTACTTAGTGGATCAGCAATATACATCTCCGGCACATCTGTATGCCATGGGGGGTAGTGCAGGTGGCTTATTGATGGGTGCAGTGGCCAACACGGCACCTGAACTTTGGAAGGGTATTGTTGCACAGGTGCCCTTTGTGGACGTTGTCAACACTATGCTGGATGAGTCCATTCCGCTAACAACCAATGAATACGATGAATGGGGAAATCCGAATAATAAAGATGCTTACGAATATATCAAAAGCTATTCGCCTTATGAGAATATTGAAGCAAAAGCATACCCTCATATACTGGTCACCACCGGATTGCACGATAGTCAGGTGCAATATTTTGAACCTGCCAAGTGGGTGGCCAAGCTGCGGGCGACCAAGACAGACAACAACGTACTACTGCTGAAAACGGAAATGGATTATGGACATGGAGGAGCTTCGGGGCGTTTTGATTACCTCAAAGAAATCGCCCTGGAATATGCGTTTCTGTTTGCGTTGGAAGGAATGGTGGAGTAGGGATGAGAAGTAAAAATTAAAAGGGGGCGGGTGAGCCCCCTTTTTGCTTAAAAAGATTGTTGACAAATCCTTTGTCAAATTAAACTGCGATGGATGTATCCATTACGAAATCGTCATCCCGGAGGTGTACGATTTCGGTGGCTTTTTCGTAATTGGTCGACTTCTTGGAAAAGAAATCGTGCTGGGTGGTTTCCACGTTGAGGCCATTCAGTACAATCGGATTTACGCGTTTAACCTCAAAAATGGGTTCAAATCCGATATTCATGAGCGCTTTATTGGCATTATAGCGTACGTATTCTTTGACTTCAGCCGTGAGTCCCACATCGGTATAAATCTCTTCGGTGTATTTCAATTCATTCTCGTACAGGTCGTTCAGTAAGTTGACCAGCTTTTCTTTTGAGGCTGCTGGATTTGGCAGCTTCTTGTACACATCCTGTGCCAGCAAACCGACAAATACGCCGTGTATGGATTCGTCTGCAATAATTTTTTTGATGATATCCGCGCTGGCTACCATATGTCCTTGCCCGCAAAGCCATAAGGGAATGAAAAAACCGCTATAGAATAAAAACGACTCCAACAATACCGAAGCGCACAACCCCATAAACAAATCTTCCTTGCTGATATCGGTATCTGCCAGTTTCCGGTAATATTTGTCAATGGTCGAAGCCTTGAATTGCAGGTACTTATTTTGTTGAACCCAGTTGAAAATGTCTTCAATATCCTGAGAGGTGGCTACCGTCGTGAAGATGGTTGAATAAGATTTTGCATGGATCGCTTCCATCATACACATATAGGCCAGCACCGATTTGTTTTGTAACGAATCGATATGGTCCATGATTTTGGGCATCCCGGTATTGCTTTGAAGGGTGTCTAAAAGCGTCAAGCCTCCCAGCGCTTTCTTATAACACTCCCGCATTTCAGGCGATAGGGATTTCCAGCTATCGATATCCTTGGAGGGTATGTATTCGGTATCAATCCAGAATTGCTTGATGTTCTGCTCCCAAAACATCAGGGCATAGTCATTTTCGGGCTCGTTCCAGTTGACGGCTTTATATTGTTTCATTTCTTTTACGTTAGATATTAGACATTAAACGATAGACACGGGGGACACCCATTACCGAACACCGGTCATTGGCCACCAATTACGCTGAGCACGACACGCACTCGTCGATCGTTGATTTACGTGTACGCGTATAATAAAGGGATTTCAATCCCATTTTATGACCATAAATATAGTAACGGGCCAAATCTCGCGTACTATCCTTGGAATTGGTATGCAGGATGGTGGATATTCCCTGGTCTACATGCCGTTGGATAACAGAAACCAGGCGTAATACCTTCATCTGATCCATGTCATATGCCGACTTGTAGTAGAAGTAATTCTCGTTGGTCAGGTAAGGCATGGGATAGTAGGTCGTACTATCGCCGTATTCGCGTACCTCAATCGTGTCGACGATCGGCATCACCGAAGCCGTCGCATTCATAATGTAGGAAGTTGATTGATTCGGAGCAATGGCAATCCGGTAGGCATGGTATATACCATGCTCTTTAACCTGCTGTTTCAAGGTGTTCCAATCTTCCTTGGTTGGGATGTTTATACCTGCGAACAGCTCCGTTACCTTGATGGTGGTCGGGAAATAATCCTTACTGACATATTTATCAAAATACGAGCCGTCGGCATAAGCGGTTTTTTCAAAGCCTTTGAAGGTAACGCCCCGTTCACGCGCAATCTCCATGGAAGCCTGCAATGAATAATAATTGACCATCATAAAGAAGACATTGGCAAAATCCAATGCTTCCTCGCTTTCATACATAATGAAATTCTTGGCAAGGTACCCGTGTAGGTTCATGGCACCCAATCCTACGCTGTGCAATTCACGGTTTGCTTTTTGGATGGAGGGAACCATTGCAATGTCGGTCACATCCGATACCATGGTCAATGCATGCATAGCCGTCTTAACGGCCTGCTCAATGCGCTTGTTGTCCATTACCGTGGCAATGTTGAGCGAACCTAGATTGCATGAAATTCCGTATCGGATGGTGTCTTCCTGTCCGTAAATATTGATGTCAGATACTTCAGAAACCTGCATGATCTCCGTGCAGAGATTGGAAAATTTCACTTTGCCGATACCATTCAACGCATGTTGGCGGTTTGCATTTTCCTTAAAGAAGATATATGGATATCCGCTTTCCTTTTGCGTTTGAGCAATTTTGACCAATAGATGGCGTGCGTTAATTTTCCGCTTCTTGATTTTTGGGTTGGTAACCAGTTCGTCGTACATCTCATCCATATCCAGCTCATCAAGGTATTTGCCATACTCCTGCATGACCGTATGCGGATGGATGAGGAAACAAGGCTCATCTTTTGCCGCCAGCTCCATAAATTTATCAGGCACAATCACGCCGATGGAAAGTGATTTAATACGTACTTTCTCGTCTACATTGATTTTCTTACAATCAAGAAACTCCTCAATGTCTGAATGAAAAATGTTGAGGTACACTGCTCCGGCACCGGGGCGTTGACCGAGCTGATTGGCATAGGAAAAGGTGTCTTCGAGAATTTTCATGATCGGCAATACCCCGCCTGCGCGGCCTTCTACACCTTTGATGGCTTCGCCACGGGCGCGGATCTTGGAAATGTTGAAGGATACACCACCGCCGATAGAGGATAGTTTCATCGCTGAATCCACGGCATATCCGATGCCATTGAGGTTATCGCCGATTTCATCAAGGAAACAGGAAACAAGTTCACCGGAACGTTTTTTCCCGGCATTGAGGAATGTGGGTGTAGCAGGCTGGTATTCCTGGTTAATGAGCAATTCAGCGTATTGCAGCGCCTGTTCTACTCCTTGATGACGCGCAAGAAACAGAGAAACGGCAGCAACGCGGTCCTCATAGCGTTCCAGGAATTTTTCGCCCGAATCATCGCGTAAGGCATAACTCTGGAAAAACTTGAAAGCACTCATGAACGAAGGGAAACGGAACTTTTTAGCGGCTATGAAGTTGTATACCTTTTCCATCTCTTCAAAGGTAAACCACTCATAGAAGTTAATGTAGTAATTGTTTTCGATGAGATAGTCGATCTTTTCCTTTAAAGTGTAGAAAAAGACCGTGTTTTTATTTACATATTCCAAGAAATAAGCACGTACCGCTTCCTTGTCCTTATGCAGACTGAACTCATCATCATGTTTGATCATGATTTCGTTATTGAGCAAAATCCAGCTCTTTGCTACGTCGTTTGTTACCATAATGTTTCCCTTTAATAATCGCGATAAATTCATTAACATCTTCGTTGGTGCCTGACAGTTCAAACTTCAGGGCCAACGGAATTCCGTATTCGGCTGCAACCTTTTCGCCTGCCAACGCAAAATTCTTTCCCCAGTTCCGGTTCCCGCTTGACGATACCGAAAGGAGGTAATTACGTGCGGATTGCAGGAAATCCCGGGTGGTTTCGGGAACCTCTCCAAATCGGGTTGTGAAGGTCACCAGGTGGCCTTCGTGCTGCACCTCCATGTCCGGCTGGATTTTCTGAACAGTCCATCCGGTCAATTCCGCAACTTTCTGCATAAACCGTGCTACATTGCCCGTCTTGCTGTCGTAATATATCCACTCCATATGCAAACCTTTTTAGATGCTGAACCCCCGCACTTCTGAGGGGGTTGCCTTCATTTCCTTAAACCCGTTTCCGGGGATTTTATTGTTGGTAGACCGATGCTATTATTGAATAGCCAAAGCGGAAAGCTCTTCCGGTTTGAACCCAATAATCCGTTGGGTCTCCTGGTCCTGATTCAATACAATAACCGTGGGCACGGTACGTACCTTGTATTGAATGGCCAATTCCGGTTTATCAAACGGATTTACTTTTTCATAAGTGATACCCTTGCGGTCGAGGAATTCGGACACTTGGTTGCAAGGAGCACAATCATTTTTTTCGAATTTTATAATCCGTGTCATAATAATAAAAAATTTTAATAGTTCAACACTAATCGGATCCTAGATGTTTTAACCGGTAGATTCCGACAATTTCCCGTTGCAATAATGTTGGTAAGTTGTAGCCTTGAACAAATATCAGCTATTTAATTTCAGCACGGTAGGAATTGTTATCAACAGATGTTGAATTATTCACATTGTGGATAAGTACATCAAACTGTTTTTTATTTAATTTCCTTTATTTCAGTTTGTTGTGTTAAAGTCATGGCGTGAAGCCTATGGTTGTGTTGATAATTGATGTGAGATTTCGGTATGTTTATTGCATTAAAATTAGTTCCACCATTAACCTATAGACGGCATAAGCCAGGGATGCAAATAGCCACAGACGGTCGATACCACAATCTACGTATTTCACAGCAGTTGGTCGCGGTTAAATCAAATACTCAAACAACGTTTGGTCACTGTTTACCTCTTTGAAATCAAATCGGTGGGTGCGCATACGATCTACCAAAGCGGTGTAATCAGATGCATTTTGTAATTCTATGCCCACTAACGCAGGCCCCCGTTCGCGCTGGGTCTTTTTAATGAATTCAAAGCGGGTAATGTCGTCATGAGGGCCTAGCACCTCATTGACAAACAATTTGAGTGCGCCCGGTCGTTGGGGAAAGCGGACAATGAAATAGTGTTTCAGGCCTTCGTACAACAACGACAACTCTTTGATTTCGCCCATCCGGTCAATATCGTTATTGCCTCCGCTTATAACGCAAACGACAGTTTTTCCAACAATTTTGTCTGCGTAGAAATCAAGTGCCGCCACAGCAAGTGCGCCCGCCGGTTCGGCCACGATGGCATCTTTGTTATACAGTTCAAGGATGGTGGTGCATATCTTACCTTCGGGTATGAGATGCATATCATCCAAAAGCTTGCTGCAATATTGATAAGTTAAGTCACCGATGCGTTTCACCGCTGCACCATCCACAAAACGGTTGATTTCAGTCAGGGTAACCGGCCCTCCATGTTCCAAGGCGGTTTTCATGGACGGAGCTCCGGCAGGTTCCACCCCATAAATGCAGATTTTGGGTTTTTTTTCTTTGAGATAGGTACCTGCACCCGCAGCGAGACCACCGCCGCCTATGGGAAGAATCACCATGTCGGTATCCGGTTGATCCTGGAGAATTTCCAGTCCAACCGTGCCCTGCCCTTCGATGATAGCTGGATCGTCGAAGGGATGTACAAAGGTCATATTGTGTTCGCTGGCATACGTCAATGCAGCCTGTTGGCAATCGTCAAAGGTATCACCCGTGAGGATGATCTCAATATATCCTTGGCCAAACATTTCCGTTTGGCTGATTTTCTGCCGGGGCGTCGGTTCGGGCATGAAGATCACTCCCTGAATGCCGAGCCGTTTGCAGGAGAAAGCTACTCCCTGTGCATGATTCCCCGCGCTCGCACAAACGACACCTCTCTTTCTGTCCGCTTCGGAAAGCAGGCTGATTTTGTTGAATGCCCCCCGCAACTTATAGGAACGGACTACCTGCAGATCCTCTCGCTTGAGGTAAATGGATGCACGGTATTTTTCCGAAAGCCGCTGGCTGTATTGTAGGGGCGTATGTGCAACCACCTCCTTTAAACGCCGGGAGGCCGATTCAACGGATTCAATCATTGAGCAGATGTTTCCGCAGTTTCCGGTAACCCGATCTGAGCAGCTAACCAATCGCCTACTTCACTGGTCTTATAGGCTTTGTTTGTTCCAGCCAGGTCCTCGGTTACAACCCCCTCTGCCAGCGATTTATTGACCACAGATCGGATAATACCTGCTTCCTCTTTCAATCCGAAAGCGTCCTCGAACAGCATGGCCGCAGAAAGTACCGTTGCTAAAGGGTTGGCAATGTCTTTTCCGGCTGCTTGGGGATAGGAACCGTGAATCGGTTCAAACAGGGAAGTATGTAGGCCGATGGATGCTGAAGGCATCAAGCCCATAGATCCTGAAATGACTGAGGCCTCATCCGTCAGTATATCGCCAAAAAGGTTTTCGGTAATGATCACGTCATAAGACGACGGCCATTGTACCAAACGCATTGCCACTGCATCCACAAACTCGTAGCTAACGGCTACTTCAGGGAAATCTTTTTCCATGTCCTGCACAGTTTCCCGCCACAGCCGTGAGCTTTCCAACACATTTGCCTTATCCACACAGCATAGCTTCTTGCGGCGGTTCATGGCCATTTCAAAGCCTAGTTTGGCCAACCGTTGTACTTCTTCACGGGTATAGGTACAGGTGTCAAACGCCGTATCTCCGTTATCTTTCCGTCCCCGTTCACCAAAATAAATGCCCCCCGTCAGTTCACGGAGAATAATCAAATCGGTTCCTTCGATGCGCTCCCTTTTCAGGGGAGAATTGTCGATCAGTGAAGGGAAGGTGAAAGTAGGGCGTACATTGGCAAAAAGGCCGAGCTTTTTGCGCATTTTTAGGAGACCTTGTTCCGGACGCACAGGAGCTTTCGGATCGTTGTCGTAGCGCGGGTGACCGATGGCGCCGAAGAGGATGGCATCAGCGGCCATGCAAACCTCATGGGTAGCATCCGGATAAGGATCGCCGACCGCATCGATGGCAGCTGCACCGGTCAACGCCGACGTCCAATTGATTTTGTGGCCAAATTTTTCGGCTACCGCATCCACTACTTTTACGGCCTGTCCAACTACTTCCGGTCCAATTCCATCACCGGGTAAAAGCGCAATATTTAATTCCATGATTTATAAAGTCAAAAGTTAAAAGTCAAAAATAAAAAAAGCTGGTCTCACATCTCGTGCCTCGTATTTCGTACCTCGTACCTCATATCTGATGTCTCCTGTCTAATATTGGCGTTCAAAACAATGTTTAGCATTTTCTGGGTAGCTTTGATGGCAGAAACCGTTTGGTCAGAGTCCAATCCGCGAGTAGAAAATGTTCGTTCGCTTGTTTTCCACGTAATGGTCGTTTCGCAAAGTGCATCCGAACTGCTTCCCGGTGCAATACGGACATTGTAATCGATCAGATTCGGTAACTGGATGTTGTTTTTGGCGTAGGCCATGGTTAGCGCATTCATAAATGCGTCAAACTGTCCGTCTCCCTGTGCATGCTCTTCAAACAATTGTCCGTTGATCCGTATGGCGATGGTCGCCGAAGGGCGGAGCCCCTTGGCGTGGTTGAGCACATAAGATTCCACAAAGATTTTTTCATCATGGGCTTTGCTGGTAAGTATGTCGGAAATGATATAAGGCAGGTCATCCATGGTGACCGTTTCCTTTTTATCGCCCAATTCGATAACTCGTTGGGTTACCTTTTTCAGGTCTTCCTCATTCAGCTTCAATCCCAGTTCCTGCAGGTTCTTCTCGATATTGGCTTTCCCGGATGTTTTGCCGAGCGCATATTTGCGTTTACGCCCGAAACGCTCTGGCAGCAAATCGTTAAAGTACAGGTTGTTTTTGTTGTCACCGTCTGCATGGATGCCCGCTGTCTGGGTGAATACATTGTCGCCGACAATGGGCTTGTTGGCCGGTATGCGTACGCCCGAAAAGTTTTCCACTAGCTTGCTCACCGTATAGATCGCAGATTCCTGGATGCCGATTTCTGCATCGTCCAAAAAGTCGTTGATAACTGCGACTGCACTTGCCAAAGGAGCATTGCCAGCTCGCTCGCCCATTCCGTTTACGGTAAGATGCAGGCCATTGACACCAGCCTTCACGGCTTCCAGTACATTAGCCGTACCGAGGTCATAATCGTTGTGGGCATGGAAGTCAAAGTGGATTTCCGGATAACGTTTCCGCAGTGCCGAAATGTACGCAAATGTTTCGGAAGGAGTCAGCACACCCAGTGTGTCGGGTAGCATAATCCGATCGATGGGTTGTAAGATCAGAAAATCAAGGTATTCCGACACATAATCCGGAGAGTGGCGCATCCCGTTGCTCCAATCTTCGAGGTATACGTTGGTACGAATCCCCTGTTGGGCAGCTTGTTCGATTACCGAAGCAATTTCTTTGAAGTGCTGTTCGGGTGTTTTCCGTAACTGATGTGTAAGGTGGTTCAAAGAACCCTTGGTCAACAGGTTTTGTACGTTGACACCGGCCTGTTGCATCCAGGTAATGGATACGCCGTTATCCACGAAAGATAGGACTTCGACACGGTCTAGGTATCCGTTGTCCGTCGCCCAATTGGTAATGGCTTTTACGGCTTCAAATTCCCCTTGGGAAACCCGTGCCGAAGCAACTTCTACCCGGTCTACACGGAGTTTTTCCAACAATAGCTGGACGATGGTGAGTTTTTCAGAAACCGAAAACGACACGCCCGAGGTTTGTTCACCATCGCGCAGTGTCGTATCCATGATTTCTATCTTCCGTCTTTCCATGACTACAGCGGAAGGGTCTTCGAAAACTCCTCGATGTCCGATTTTATGTTGAGCAGGTAGTCAATGTCATCAAACCCGTTCATCATGTTCTCTTTTTTGTAACTGTTTATTTCGAAGGATTCCTTTTCACCGGTTGCCAGCAACGTGACGGTCTGTTCGGGTAGGTTAACTTCCAGCTCCGTATCGGGATTGGCATAAATTTCCGCAAAGATCCGCTCCAGGAATTCAGCGCTTATCTGAACCGGCAATACGCCCACGTTTAGACAGTTATTCCGGAATATGTCGGCAAAAAAGCTGGATATCACACATCTAAACCCGTAGTCATAAATGGCCCAAGCCGCGTGTTCGCGGGACGAACCGGATCCGAAGTTTTTGCCGCCGACGAGGATTTTACCCCGATAAGTAGGATCATTCAATACAAAATCTGCCTTGGGTGTATTGTCCGGATTGTATCGCCAGTCGCGAAACAGGTTATCGCCGAATCCGACACGCTCGGTGGCTTTCAGAAACCGGGCGGGAATGATTTGGTCCGTGTCTACGTTTTCGATCGGCAGTGGCACTGCCGTGCTTCTTAATATATTAAAACTGTCGTATGCCATATCGTTATTGGATAAGGGTCCTTGGATCGGTTACTCTTCCGGTCACCGCTGCAGCTGCTGCAACCAATGGGCTGGCCAGCAACGTACGGGCACCCGGGCCTTGCCGGCCTTCGAAATTACGGTTGGATGTACTGACTGCATACTTGCCTGCCGGAATTTTATCGTCATTCATAGCCAGACAGGCTGAGCACCCTGGCTGCCGCAAGGTGAAGCCAGCTTCGGTAAGGATATCGAGGATTCCCTCTTTTCTGATTTGTTCTTCCACTACATGCGAACCAGGTACCAGCCAAACGGTTACATCATCGGCCTTATGTCTGCCTTTCACCAGCGAAGCGAATGCGCGGAAGTCCTCGATACGGCCGTTGGTGCAGCTTCCTACGAATACATAGTCGATTTTCTTGCCTACCATCGGCTCGCCCTCATGGAACCCCATATAGCCCAGTGATTTTTCATACGTGGCTTTGCCTCCTTCTACCTGTTCGGCGTTGGGGATTTCATGGGTAATACCCATACCCATACCCGGATTGGTGCCGTATGTAATCATGGGTTCGATTTCGGAACCGTCAAACGTCAATTCTTTGTCGAACACAGCGCCCTCGTCTGTCTTCAGGTTTTTCCAGTAGGCCATGGCTTTATCCCAATCAGCACCTTTCGGGCTGAACTCCCGGCCTTCGATGTAATCGAATGTAGTCTGGTCGGGAGCAATCATTCCACCGCGGGCACCCATTTCGATGCTGAGGTTACAAACCGTCATGCGGCCTTCCATGCTCATTTGCTCAAACACACTGCCCGCATATTCCACGAAATAGCCGGTGGCTCCTGATGTAGTTAGCTTGGAGATAATGAACAACGCCACATCTTTGGGAAGTACCCCTTTGCCCAATGCGCCGTTGATAGTGATACGCATCTTTTTGGGCTTGGGTTGCATGATGCATTGGGTCGATAATACCATTTCCACCTCGGATGTGCCAATACCGAATGCAATTGCACCGAAAGCACCGTGGGTAGAGGTATGTGAATCGCCGCACACAATGGTAGCACCCGGTTGGGTGATGCCGTTTTCAGGGCCAATAACGTGCACAATGCCGTTCTTATAATGACCCAATCCCCAATGCCGGATACCATACATTTTTGTGTTTTCTTCCAACGCTTTTAGCTGGTTGGCAGACAAGGGATCCTGTACAGGTTTGTCCTGATTGATGGTCGGCGTATTGTGGTCTGCCGTCGCAAAAGTACGCTCCGGATACAATACACGGATTCCACGGTTTCTGAGTCCCAGAAATGCAACGGGACTGGTCACTTCATGGATAAGATGCCGATCAATAAATAACACATCAGGCCCCCCTTCGATCTTCCGCACTACGTGTGCGTCCCACACCTTGTCAAATAATGTCTTACTCATTTTTATAGTTGCTGTTTTGTTTTTTTGTTGTCAGCTGCCAGCCGTCAGCTTTCAGCCGATAGCTGGTAGCCCATTAATAATGCACCGTTTCCAATTCTATGAACTTGTTCAATGCATCCAGATACGCATTGGCGGATGCCCGGACGATATCTGTACTGAAACCGTAGCCCATGTAGGATTTATCCTCGTAGATTACACGCATATCCACTTTACTTACGTCGTCGCTGCCGCCGTGGATGGAATGAATATTGAATTCCTTGATAGCTACATGTTTTCCGGTGATTTGCTCGATGGCTTTGATCGTGGCGCTTACCGGCCCATTACCGGTGGCCGTAGCAGTATATTCTTCCCCGTTATAACCCAATTTGATGGTTGCAACGGGGGGTTCCTGATCGCCGGTGGTTACTTGCAGCGAGTTGATGGCAATTCCGTTCCTGAAGCTTTCCTCAGTTTTGTCGCCCATGAGCTGCAACAGGTCGTCGTCTTTGAGTTCCTTTTTCACATCAGCCAGTTCAAGGAACCGTTGGTAAACCTGATCGAGGTCAATGCGGTCGATGGCATAGCCCAAACGCTCCAGGTGGTGCTTGAGCGCATGACGGCCGCTTCGGGCTGTCAATATAATTTCCGATTGGTCAATACCGACATCTTCGGGGTTGATGATTTCGTAGTTTTCACGATGTTTGAGCACACCGTCCTGATGGATGCCTGAGCTGTGGGCAAATGCATTCCGCCCCACAATGGCTTTGTTCGGCTGTACCGGCATGCGCATCATGCGGCTCACTGTCGTACTGAGCGGGTACAGTTGTTTTGTGTTGATCTGCGTGTGTAGGCCAAGTGATTGATGCGTTTTCAATGCCATGACTACCTCTTCCAAAGAAGTATTACCAGCCCGTTCGCCGATGCCGTTGATGGTACATTCCACCTGTCGGGCACCGTTTTGCAGACCAGCGAGACTGTTGGCCGTTGCCAGCCCCAGGTCGTTGTGGCAATGCACCGAAATGATGGCTTGGTCAATGTTTTTAACGTTATCTTTCAGATACTTTATCTTGGCACCGTATTGTTCGGGTAGGCAGTACCCGTTGGTGTCAGGTATGTTAACCACGGTTGCACCGGCAGCAATAACCGCCTCGATCATCCGGGCCAGGTATTCGTTGTCTGCTCTTCCTGCATCTTCTGCATAAAACTCGACATCCTCTACAAAGGTTTTGGCATATTTAACCGCTTCCACTGCGCGTTCCAGAATGGCTTCCCGCGTGCTGTTGAACTTGTATTGGATGTGCATGTCGGATGAGCCGATACCGGTGTGGATACGCGGTTTCTTAGCATATTTCAGGGCTTCGGCAGCCCGGTCGATATCCCCTTTGATAGACCGTGTGAGTGCACAGACGGTGGGATTTTTGACCAACTTGGAGATTTCTACGACACTGTTGAAATCCCCGGGGCTTGAAATCGGAAATCCTGCTTCAATCACATCCACGCCCAACGCTTCCAACGCTTCGGCGATGATGAGTTTCTCAGGAGTGGTCAATTGCGAGCCCGGCACCTGCTCTCCATCCCGGAGGGTGGTGTCAAAAACGTATATGCGGTTTGGATCGTGCAACATTGCTTTGTGGGTTAAGAACCATGCTCCAATAAGGAGCATGGTCTGGTGATACCAATCAAATTTTATACCTCTGAGGGCTGGTTTTCAGGACGAAGGCTTCTTACGGCCGCTCCTGCCTGCCACATTTCACTCTCACGTAATTCTTTTAGTTCTTCTTCTAGCTTCACCCGGTAATCCGGCTGGCTGTTGCTGTCAATCGAGCGTTGAGACTCCTTGCCTGTGGCAACGCTATCGTAAAGTTCTTTGAATACCGGTGCCGTAGCGTCGCGGAATTTCTTCCACCAGTCAAGCGCACCCCGCTGAGCGGTCGTCGAACAGTTGGCATACATCCAATCCATTCCGTTTTCGGCCACCAAAGGCATCAAGGATTGAGTGAGCTCTTCCACCGTTTCGTTAAACGCTTCGGAAGGAGAGTGCCCTTGGTCACGAAGTACCTGGTATTGTGCTGCGAAGATTCCCTGGATGGCGCCCATCAAGGTGCCACGTTCGCCTGTTAGGTCAGAGTATACCTCGCGTTTAAAGTCGGTCTCAAACAAGTAGCCACTTCCTACGGCAATACCCAGTGCAATCACCCGGTCACGTGCTTTGCCTGTAGCATCCTGGAAGATCGCAAAGCTTGAGTTCAATCCGCGGCCCTCTAGGAACATGCGGCGCAGCGAAGTACCCGAGCCTTTGGGAGCTACGAGGAATACGTCAACGTCTGCTGGCGGAACAATACCCGTTTGCTCATTGAAAGTGATTCCGAATCCATGTGAAAAATACAGCGCCTTGCCGGCAGTCAGGTGCTTTTTCACCGTCGGCCATAACGCAATCTGTGCGGCGTCACTTAGCAAATAACAGATAATGGTTCCTTTTTCAAGTGCTTCTTCGATTTCGAACAGCGTCTCGCCCGGTACCCAGCCGTCTGCTACAGCCTTATCCCAGGTTTTGGAGTCCTTCCGTTGGCCAACGATGACGTTGATGCCGTTATCTTTTTGGTTCAGCGCCTGTCCCGGGCCTTGCACCCCGTATCCGATCACCGCTACGGTTTCGTTTTTTAATACTTCCTGAGCCTTTTCCAAAGGGAATTCCTCGCGGGTTACCACGTCTTCTACGACTCCACCAAAATTGATTTTTGCCATTTTCTGCTTTTTGTTTTTACTTATTTAATTTGTTGATTTTATATAGCAAGCATTTTTGGAAAATGCTATGCTAAGTTACGATTATTTTTTGTTTCCTTCCAATGCCCGCCGGATCGCCATGGCATACCCCAAATGGAGATTGTCATGAGCCAACGTCGCCGTAATCACTTTTTCAATGGTGTCCATTTCCAGTCCGTATGTCGAAGTGGCAAAAGGGGTGATGGACACAAACACGCCATTTCTATAATCCTGTTCAATCACGTCGATGGTGTTCCGTGCTTGCGTCTTAAGGGCATTGATTTCTGCTCCGCCTATCCAATGTTCCGGTTTTGTGCCTTTTCCATAAGATTCGACAAACGGTATCTGCCGATCGGCCTGTACCCCGGTTCGCCGGTAGCACAATCCCGGAGTGCTCACCACAATATGTCCGAAATTCCATGCGATGTTGTTTCGAAAACCAGCGGGGATGGTGTTAATGGCATCCAAGCTCAGTCCTTCTACCAATTGCGCAAATAAATTTCTGGTTTGCCTGATATATTCAAATATTAGATCCGTCATGCCCTCCTGTCGACAAATTACATGGTGAACACCTTATCCTGTTTATTGAGGTAGCGATTTTCGACTACCTCTTCGGCAGGTTCCTGTTCCTCGAATTCTTTTAGCTTTTTGTGGAATCCCTCACTGTCTTTGATAATGGCAATCCGGGCACTTCGTACAAACTCGATCAGGTTGTATTCAGCCAATGCCTCGGTAAGGGCATCGATTTCCTCCCGGTGCCCCGCCGTTTCAAATACGGTATAATCGTTCCGGATCACCACGGCACTGGCTCCGTACTGGCGTAGCAGCCGTTCCACGGGGGCTTTTTCAGTGACGATGTCCGTAGGTACCTTATACAGGGCTTGTTCCTGCCAAATGACTTCGTCGTTGGTGTTGTAGTACGCCTTTAATACCTCCACCTGCTTCTCAATCTGGCGGCATAGCTTGCGTACCACATCTTCCGTCTCGTGGATCACGATCGTAAAACGATGGATGCCTTCGGCCTCTGAGGGAGAAGTGTTGAGGCTTTCGATGTTAATCTTCCGCCGCGAAAAAATAATAGAAATCCGTCCGATCATCCCGATGGAATTTTCCGTATAAAGGGTGATGGTATATTCCTGCTTTTCCATGTTATTAAGTCAAAAGTTAAAATTAAAAAGCCATAAAATTACTTCAACCTTATCTCGGCAACACTGCTTCCCTGCGGAACCATCGGAAACACGTTGTTTTCCTTACCCACCATTACCTCAAGCAGGTAGGAACCGTCGTGTGCAATCATGTCGCTCAATGCTTGTTCCAAATCTTTGCGTTCGCGGACGCTTTTTCCAGGTATACCGTATCCTTTGGCAACCGTCACGAAATCGGGGCTGGCAATGTTGACAAACGAATACCGCCTGTCGTGGAAAAGCTGCTGCCACTGGCGTACCATACCTAAAAATTCGTTGTTGAGGATGAGAATCTTCACTTTGGCTCCAAACTGCATGATCGTTCCCAGTTCCTGGATGGTCATCTGAATCCCCCCATCACCGATGATGGCTACAACGGTCCGGTCCGGAGTGCCGTACCAGGCGCCGATGGCGGCGGGGAGCCCGAATCCCATGGTGCCCAAGCCGCCCGATGTAACGTTGCTCTTTGACCGGTTAAACTGGGCGTAACGGCAGGCAACCATCTGGTGCTGGCCGACGTCCGTCACGATGACGGCCTCACCGTGCGTGAGCTCGTTTAATATCCTGATTACTTCACCCATTGTCATGATCTCCGATGTGGGGTTCAGTTCATCGTGGATAACTTCCTTGATTTCCGCTTGTTCCAATTCCCGGAAACGCCCCAGCCATTCCGCATGGTTGCGGGCATCTACCAGTCCGGTAAGGAGCGGAAGCGTTTCTTTACAATCGCCCCAAACGGGAACCGTGGTTTTTACGTTTTTATCAATTTCGGCGGGGTCGATATCGAGGTGAATAACCTTGGCCTGTTTGGCATATTTATCCAACCTACCCGTTACCCGGTCATCGAAGCGCATGCCGATTGCAATGAGCACATCGCATTCATTGGTCAGCACATTTGGAGCGTAGTTGCCATGCATACCCAGCATTCCGACATGTAAGGGATGGCCGGTTTCCAAGGCGCTTAACCCCATTACGGTAGCGGCGGCGGGAATTCCGGCTTTTTCAATGAATGCTTTGAACTCAGCTTCGGCCCGGCCCAGGATGACGCCCTGGCCGAATAAAACAAACGGGCGTTGCGCTTCGTTAATCAATGCGGCCGCTTGTTCGACATATTCCCTGCGTACAATGGGTTTGGGGCGGTAGCTACGGATGTGATTGCATACCTTGTATCCTTCGTAGTCAAATAACTGCAGTTGTGCATTCTTGGTAATATCAATAAGTACGGGGCCCGGCCTGCCTGTGCGTGCTATGTGGAATGCTTTGGCCAATGCCGAGGGAATCTCACAGGCATCTGTGACTTGGTAGTTCCATTTGGTTACCGGAGCAGTGATGTTGATCACATCGGTTTCCTGGAATGCATCGGTTCCCAATAGGTGGGCAAATACCTGACCGGTGACGCAGACGATGGGATTGCTGTCAATCATCGCGTCGGCCAACCCTGTAACTAAGTTGGTGGCACCGGGACCGCTGGTGGCAAATACCACACCCACACGGCCGGAAGTACGTGCATAGCCCTGAGCTGCATGGATACCGCCCTGTTCATGCCGCACAAGGACGTGTTTCAGTCTGTCATTGTAGTCATACAATGCATCGTAAATGGGCATGATGGCTCCTCCGGGATAACCGAATAGGATATCCACACCTTCTGCCAATAGTGCTTCTAACACGGCTTGTGAGCCACTTAACTGGATAGTTTCCGCCTCTTTTTGGGGTGTGTCCTTAGTGATTTCCAACGTATTCATAGCCTTTTTATTTAATTATCGGCTTTCAGCAATTGGCTGTCAGCTTTTTTACTTTTGACATTTGATTTTTTGTTTTTTACTTACTCAACATTCATCGGTAACACAGCCCGAAGCCGCATCGGCTACGGTTTTTGCATATTTGTAAAGTACGCCTTTGTTTACTTTCAGGGCGGGTTTTTGCCAGGCTGCCCGGCGTTGTGCGATCACTTCATCGGATACAAGTAACGAAATGGTATTATTTACTGCATCAATGACAATGGTATCCTCGTCTTCCACCAGTCCGATCAATCCGCCTTCGTAAGACTCGGGTGTGATGTGTCCTACGACGAATCCATGTGTTCCGCCGCTGAAACGACCGTCTGTGATGAGCGCAACGCTTTTTCCCAGTCCTGCACCGATAATGGCCGAAGTGGGCTTCAGCATTTCGGGCATACCCGGTGCACCTTTGGGGCCTTCGTTTTTAATGACTACTACATCGCCGGGTTTGACACGACCCGAAGCGAGCCCTGCGATCAGATCTTTTTCGCCGTCGAATACACGGGCAGGGCCTTCAAACCGCTCGCCCTCCTTACCGGAGATTTTAGCTACACTGCCCTTTTCAGCTAGGTTTCCATAAAGAATCTGGAGGTGTCCGTTGGGCTTGATGGGATTGTCCAATGTCTGGACAATCGGCTGATCGATTTCATTGATTGGCGTTACGCCCGAAAGATTTTCAGCAAGCGTCTGTCCCGTCACCGTCAGGCAATCGCCGTGGAGAAGCCCCTCGTTAAGCAAGTATTTCATTACCGCGGGAACACCGCCATATTGATGCAGATCCTGCATCAGGTATTTGCCACTGGGTTTGAAATCGGCCAGCACAGGTGTCTGATCACTCATGCGTTGGAAATCATCCTGTGTGACTTCCACGCCGACACTTTTGCCGATCGCGATAAAATGTAGCACCGCATTGGTACTGCCGCCGAGCACAATGATCAACCGCAATGCGTTTTCAAAAGCTTTCCGGGTCATGATATCCGAAGGCTTGATGTCACGCTCCAGTAAAATGCGGATGTATTTTCCGGCTTCTTTGCATTCCTTGCGTTTTTCCGGACTTACTGCAGGATAGGAAGATGAATAGGGAAGGCTCATACCCAATGCTTCGATGGCGGCCGCCATGGTATTGGCCGTATACATGCCGCCGCAGGCTCCAGCGCCCGGACAGCTGTTTTTGACGATGCCAATAAAATCTTCTTCCGAGAGGTTTCCGGCAATTTTTTGTCCAAGTGCTTCAAATGAGGAGATGATATTGAGATCCTGGCCCTTGTAGTGTCCGGGGGCGATGGTGCCTCCGTAAACCATAATGGAAGGTCTGTTTAACCGGGCCATAGCCATGATGGATCCCGGCATGTTTTTGTCGCATCCCGGAATCGCAATCAAGCCGTCGTAATATTGGCCGCCGCAGATGGCCTCGATGCTGTCGGCAATGATGTCGCGGCTCACGAGCGAATAACGCATCCCATCCGTACCATTACTCATGCCATCACTTACGCCAATGGTATTAAAAACAAGACCGACCAGGTTATGATCCCACACCCCTTCTTTCACAACCTTTGCGAGGTCATTCAGGTGCATGTTACACGTATTGCCGTCATACCCCATACTGGCAATACCCACCTGTGCTTTTTGCATGTCATCATCGGTCAATCCGATTCCGTATAACATTGCCTGGGCAGCGGGTTGCGTCTTGTCTTGTGTTAATACCTTACTGTACTTGTTCAGTTCTGTTGTTTGTTCAGTTAGCATGATTAGATGATTACTTCATAATTTTCTTTTTCCAGGGTCAGATTTTTATAAGCCCGTTGTATCGTAGCACCCAAGGTATCGCTCCATGCTTCTGGGAAAACAGCATCGTCCACCGAGGCAATGCCTACGATGCCGGTAGCCGTACCGGAAAGGAATGCACTGTCTGCTGCCCGGAAGTCTTCCGGAGTAAGCTTTTTCTCGATAACATCGATGTTCAATACATTGGCAATCTCCAACACGGTTTGCCGGGTGATACCCGGAAAAATAGAGCCAAGTGCCGGCGTATACAGTACCGCATCCTTTTCAATGAACAGATTGTTGCTGGACGCTTGCGCAACATATCCGTCACAGTCCAGCAGGATGGCCTCATCAAACCCCCGTTGAGTGGCTTCGTTCGTTGCCAAGATCGATGCTACATATTGGCCGGAAATCTTTGCCTCCGCAGGTAGGGAATTGGGATTCGGCCGCTGGTAAGGCGATATCGATACCCGGATGAGATCCGTGCCGAGGAAAGGCCCCCATTCCCAGGCGGTGATGACAATATTGGAATCTTTTGCAGGTGTTAAGTACATGTTTTGGCCGGTGGTAACCAAAGGCCTGATGTAAGCGCTCCGTAAATTGTTTTTTCCAAGAAGTTCGTACGTATGTTCAACCAGCGGGTTGGTTTTCCACGGAAAGGGGATACCCACAAGTTCGCACGAACGACGAAGACGATCGTAATGTTGCTCCGCACGGAATATCCGGGTACCATTGTGTGTGTTATATGCCCGGATACCTTCAATGGCCGAATAACCATAATGCAACGATTGGCCAAATAAGTCAACTTCGGTACGGTCCGCTTTAACGAACGTTCCGTTGAAATATACCCACGTATTTTTATTGAAATATTTCATATCCGTTAACCTATAAATTTAGCAAAATTACGTCCAATGACGCACCTGGATTTCCTTCCCAAAGTTACCATAGGTTATTGTCTCTTTTAGACTTTATTAAGGTAGGATGTTTATTTATTACTGGCAATAGGCAAAAGGAGTTTTTTCAAATAAGAATATTATTTCAAATATATAATATGTATAGAATTTTATTCTTATTTTATTGTTTTATTCCAAATAAAGTAATGTTGTAATTATACCAAAACCAATTTTGGTATTCAGTATGATTTTTGGGTGGTAGGTATAAACGCATTAAATTCTGCGTAAAATGGGATGGATTAACAATAAAGCTGAAAAAAAAGACCTCTCGGAAACCGGGTGCCGAGAGGTCTTTTAATTTTAATTTTTATCCCGAGCAGCTTCTCTTTCGGGACTTACTGCGTTTAGCTTTTTAATTTTCAATAATCCCCTCGGCAAGCACCGTAATTTCATTGTGGACAACTTCCACAACCCCTCCGATAATCCGGATAATTTCTTCGCTTTTGCCGGTCCGGATAATCACCTTCCCGTCCTCCAGTGTAGACACGATGGGGGCATGATCTTTGAGTACTTCGAAAGATCCTGCCGAGCCGGGTACAGTCACCGAAGTGACTTCACCGCTATATACAGGCTTGTCTGGAGTAATAATTGTGAGCTTCATTTCGTACTTCTAACTTCGTACCTCTAACCTCGTACTTATTGTTTAAACTGCTTCTGCCAATAGTTTCTTACCTTTCTCGATGGCATCTTCGATGGTGCCTACCAGGTTAAAAGCAGCTTCGGGGTACTCATCCACTTCACCGTCGATAATCATGTTGAACCCTTTGATGGTATCCTTGATGTCTACCAATACACCCTTAAGACCGGTAAACTGTTCGGCAACGTGGAAAGGTTGTGACAGGAAGCGTTGCACACGGCGGGCGCGGCTAACGACCAGTTTGTCTTCTTCCGAGAGTTCATCCATACCCAAAATGGCAATGATGTCCTGCAGTTCTTTGTAGCGCTGTAAAATCTCTTTTACACGTTGAGCCGTATTGTAATGCTCGTCACCCAAAACAGTGGGACTCAAAATCCGCGAGGTAGAATCAAGGGGATCCACAGCCGGGTAAATACCCAACTCGGCGATTTTACGTGAAAGTACGGTGGTTGCATCCAGGTGGGCAAAAGTGGTTGCCGGCGCCGGGTCCGTCAAGTCATCGGCAGGTACATATACCGCTTGTACGGATGTGATGGAACCGCGTTTTGTGGAGGTGATACGTTCTTGCATAAGACCCATTTCGGTTGCCAACGTAGGCTGGTATCCCACCGCCGAAGGCATCCGGCCCAATAGCGCCGATACTTCGGAACCTGCTTGCGTAAAGCGGAAAATGTTGTCAATAAAGAAGAGGATATCGCGACCGGCTCCTTCGCCGTCGCCATCACGGAAATACTCAGCAATGGTCAACCCCGAGAGCGCAACACGGGCGCGCGCACCCGGAGGCTCATTCATCTGGCCGAATACAAACGTAGCTTTGGAGTCTTTCAGTTCTTCCGAATTCACTTTGTCGAGTGGCCATTCTCCTTTTTCCATGCCCTCCATGAATTCCTCGCCATATTTAATAATTCCGGACTCCAGCATTTCACGGAGAAGGTCATTCCCCTCGCGGGTACGCTCGCCCACTCCTGCAAATACCGAAAGGCCAGAATATGCCTTCGCAATGTTGTTGATCAGTTCCTGGATCAATACGGTTTTTCCTACACCGGCACCGCCAAAGAGCCCGATCTTACCTCCCTTGGCATATGGCTCCAATAAGTCGATCACCTTGATACCTGTAAAGAGGACCTCGGTTTCGGTCGAAAGGTCCTCAAACTTAGGCGGTGTATTGTGAATGCTGCGGCCATTGGATTTTTCAAGTTCAGTGATGCCATCTATGGCATCGCCTACCACGTTGAATACACGTCCTTTGATTCCTTCGCCAACCGGCATCTTGATGGGGGCACCCGTATCAACGACCTTCATGCCGCGTGTCAGACCTTCCGTGCCATCCATCGCAATGGTACGTACACGCTCTTCTCCTAAATGTTGCTGGACTTCTAAAACAATCCGTTGACCATTTTCCTTTTCGATTTCCAACGCATCGTAAATCTTGGGAAGTTTGGCGTTTTCGGAGAAACTAACATCGACCACAGGACCGATGATTTGGGCTATTTTTCCAATATTGGACATATTATCTGGAACTAAAATTTTATAAACCAATATAATAAAGGCAAAGTACAGGCCTTAATTTTGGACTGCAAAAATACGTTTAAAAGAATTAAAAGCAAATTTAAATGTAAAGAATTGTTGGATAGCTTACGCTTACCTTATATGTACGGAATCTGCCTCTCCCGATCGGCCATTCACTACATGCGGTCCGCGCCTTGCCTCGCGATCATCCATCCCGGATAGATGGACGCTGGTTTGCTGACCTCATCCAAACGGGCGAGTTCATCCGCAGAGAGTTTGCTAGCTACCGCTTTCAGGTTATCTTCCAATTGGTCATTTCGTTTGGCACCGATAATGACGGAAGTGACCGATGGTTGGTGCAATAACCAGGAGAGCGCTACCTGTGGTATGGTAATCCCTTTACTTGTTGCAATCTCGCGCATAATCTCGATGACATCAAATGCTTTTTCTTTGTCCACAGGTGGAAAATCAAAATTAATTCTTCTACCGTCCTCCGGGGCCGTGTGCCGCCCGTATTTACCGCTGAGTAATCCTCCTGCCAGTGGGCTCCAGACCATCAACCCTAACTGCTGGTCTGCCAGCAACGGGACGATCTCGTGTTCGATGTCGCGTCCGGCAATGGTATAATAGGCTTGTAAGGATACGAATTTGGCAAGATGTTCCCTGGCCGATATTCCCAATGCTTTCATGATCTGCCAGGCGGCAAGGTTGCTGCATCCGATATAGCGTACCTTGCCCGATTGGACCAGGTTATCCAGGGCCGACAGGGTCTCTTCCAGAGGCGTCAGTGCATCATATCCATGGATCTGGTACAGGTCGATGTAATCCGTGTTCAACCGTTTTAGGCTTTCGTCAGCCTGCTGAAGGATGTGTTTACGGGACAGGCCAATTTGATTCGGACCATCTCCCATCTTTCCCCTTACCTTGGTGGCGAGGACAAGGTCATCGCGATGAAGGCCGAGATTGCGGATGGATTGGCCGGTCAGTTGTTCACTGAGTCCTTCGCTGTATACGTTGGCGGTATCAATGAAATTGATTCCTGCGTCAACGGATTTTTTTACGAGCAGGTCCACCTCTTCCTGAGGTAGTGTACCGATAGAAGTCCACATGCCTTTGCCACCGAAGGTCATGGTGCCAAGACACAATTCGGATACTTTTAAACCCGTATTTCCTAATAAGTTATATTTCATGTTTTCTTCTTTTTTTAATACTGTGTTTGTTTACTATTACGTTAGATGGCGGCGCTTGTCAGCGGGTAGGTTTACTGATCATTCGCCGGGCAACGGATGAAGGTTTGGAACTGGAAGACAAATATACAACACTGCGCAACTCAAAAGCGTTAAGCAAACGTAAAATTTTGGTTTGGGATCTGTGTTAGGGATAATAGCGGCCGATGTGTTCAACAATGGCCTTGCGAAGTGCAAGCGGCTCAATCATGCCCATCTGCCGGTAAACAATTTCCCCGCCCGGGGCGATCAGGATGGTATATGGCAATGCCCCCTGCCATTCCTCGTCCACAGCCTCCATGAGATCATATTTGTTCTCATCGCCGAAATGCAGGTTCCGGTTACTGGCATATTTTTGTTGCAGAAAGGTCCGCACGTTATCTGCCGCTGATTTGGCATCCAGGGAAACCGTCACAAAGTCGAACTCACGGTTCCGGTACATTTTGTCAGTTTCTACTAGCGCGGAAAATTCTGCTACACAGGGCCCGCACCAGGTAGCCCAGAAATTGACCAGGCGGTATTTTCCGGAATTATTTCCGAGCAACGATTTCAGGGTGTCCAGGTTTGCCTCTTCAAGTGTCACGGGTTCTTTTCCCCATTCTTCCACTTCGTGATTTTTCCAATCCGTTTTTGATTTCCACTTTACGGAACATCCGAAAGTACGCGTCGTGGGGGTTGTTACTGCCTTACCCGCCAATAATTCATCTACCGCATTTTTCAGGTCGGATGTTTTTGCCCTGCCGATGTGTTCGTCATCATCGATGCGGCCTACATAACGCAAAATGCGTTGTGCATCAAATACGAACGTATGCGGGGTGGTAACAGGGCCATATTGCATCGAAACCTGCTGCGTTTCGCCATCGTAGAGGTAAGGGAAGTTGTAGCCCTTGTCCTTATACCGGATTTTCATTTCTTCAAAACTGTCACTCAGGTCGGTATATCCCAATTCATCCAATCGGATGGCAGCGTCTGAATTCGGGCTGATGGCCACAACCTGTACACCTTTGGGTTGATAGGCTGCTGTAAACGCAATAATCCGGTCTTCATAAGCCTGTGCGGTAGGGCAATGATTGCAGGTAAAGATAATAACCAGCAATTTGGCATCTTTGAAGCTATCCAGGGTATACATCCTGTCATCCACTCCCTTCAGGTTGAAGTCAGGTGCTTTTGAGCCGATCGCTAACGGCTTTGGGTCCTCCGCGTGAATCGGATGAATCAGCGCCTGAAACAGGAAGAGTAATAGAACCCCTTTTTTAAATGGCCTCATAGTTGCCTCCTTTTTTACCCCAGCCGCTTGTTCAGCTCGTCTTGTAGTTGCCGTTTGAGTTTCTGTTCTTTTTCCATGGCTTTCTTCCGGTGCTGGTCGAATTCCTCCTGAAGCTCTTCAATGGCCTTTTTGGTGTCGTTGGTTACCACATGGCTTTGGTTATACCGATAAATATAAAACGTCAAAGCAATAGCCAGTAAGAGGACAAGGCCCCACATAATCAAGCTATAGGTGCTTTTTTGTAAAGAAATCCCTAAGAATGAAAAACTATCTTTTTCCCGTTGTACAATCTGCAAATCATTCCTGGCCTGGGAAAGCGAGTCCGTCATTGCGTCCACTGCGGCCTGCTGGCCGTTCTCTTTAGCCTTTAAATCGGTGATTTGTTTGGTCAGTGCTTTGATGGTATCCGACACATTTTTTCGGATTTGTTCAAGATTTGTCTGGCGAACATGCTCAATGCCATCCTGGGTTTTCGAAATCGCATAGAGATAAATGAATTGGCTGTCAATCGTTCCACTTGTAAGAGACCCTTTGGGAGGTTCCCGTTTTGACGTGGTTTGTCCGAAAACATTTCCCAATGAAATTAACGCAACCAGCATGGCTGGGAATGCAATGTTTCTCATGTTCGTTAGCTGTTTCAAATTAAGTTTTTAAAATTTAAAACACGATATTACGGGATTTATTGTTTAAAAGGAAATCCAATAACGAGAAAATTGAGAAAAGTAGGTATGAAAGGAAAAAAACATGACAGCACATAACAGTTCGTTTTTTCATCTTTTCTATCTTGCGCCGTTTTAATTAACCAATTGCCGTATTAGTATGCAAGTAATAGCAGGAGTAATTTTCCATTTCATTGGAGGCTTTGCCTCGGGAAGTTTTTATGTTCCTTATAAGAAGGTCAAAGGTTGGGCCTGGGAAACGTTTTGGATTGTCGGGGGCATTTTTTCCTGGCTCATCGTGCCGCCCCTTGCCGCATACCTGACCATTCCCGGTTTTGCCGATATTATCCGGCAGGCAGATAGCAGCACACTCGGTTATTCGTACCTGTTTGGTCTGTTATGGGGAGTGGGCGGACTCACGTATGGGTTGGGAGTCCGGTACCTTGGCGTATCGTTGGGAAGCAGTATTATCCTAGGTTTAACGATGGTTTTTGGATCGCTGGTTCCCTCCATATTTTATTATTTTAATGGGACGGAAGGCAAGGAAACCATTGATTTGTTTTTCTCAACAGCTTCGGGACGGACGGTTTTGTTGGGCCTCCTGGTTTGTATTGTGGGCATTTACCTGTGTGGACGGGCGGGTGTATTGAAAGAGCGTGAGCTTGTGGGTGGGGCCGCCGACGCCAGTGGAAACAAAGATTATAAATTTGGAATCGGGTTGCTGGTGGGGATTATTTCGGGCATCCTAAGTGCCTGCTTTAATTTTGGGTTGGAGGCAGGAAAACCGATGGCCAACGTGGCCAACGATTTGTGGAAAGCCGCCAATCCGGGAGAGGGAGAATTTTTGTATCAGAACAACGTGACATATGTAGTGGTGCTTTGGGGTGGGCTTACCACCAACTTTTTATGGTGTATGTTTCTGAATGCGCGCAATCGGACATTTGGCGATTACGTAAATTCCAAAGTTCCCATTGCACGCAATATCCTGTTCTGTGCATTGGCCGGAACCACCTGGTACCTGCAGTTTTTCTTTTACGGAATGGGCGAAAGTCGTTTGGGTAATGGAGCCAGTTCCTGGATTCTGCACATGGCATTCATTATTTTGATTGCCAACGCCTGGGGTGTGATCCTGAAAGAATGGAAGGGTGTCAGTAAAAAAACATATATCACAATTATCAGTGGAATCGCGGTTATTATCCTGTCAATCCTGCTCGTAGGTTTTGCCAGAACATTGTCGTAAACCGATCACCGATTACTGGTCACCGATCACCGAGAAAACCGAATAAACAAATTAATAAAAAAATAATAAAAAAGATGTCTGAAATCATTGGAAAAGAATCGTTTAAGCATGTCAGCTATTTGTGGGACCATGCTAAAGCTGCTGAACTAGCAGGAGATGAAGTGGCGTTGTTGCTTTATCGATCCAACCTGTTGGGAGCGGATTTGCGTCTTACCAATTACGGGGGAGGTAACACCTCGTGCAAGGCGATCGCCAAAGACCCCCTTACTGGGCTCGATACCGAAGTTATGTGGATTAAGGGTTCAGGAGGAGATATAGGCACACTTACACGTAGCGGATTGGCGGCGCTGTATGTAGACCGTTTACGGAGCTTGGAACGCGTATACCGTGGGATTGAGCACGAAGATGAAATGGTCGAATTGTTCAACCATTGTATTTATGATCTGGCGTCAAAGGCGCCGTCCATTGATACACCCTTACATGGATTCCTACCCTTTAAGCATATCGACCATTTACACCCAGACGCAGCAATCGCCATTGCGGCGGCAAAGGATGGAAAGCGTATCACGCAGGAGTTGTTCAATGGGCAAATCGGTTGGGTAGAATGGCAGCGGCCGGGATTTGACCTGGGGTTGAAGCTACGGGAATGCCTAAACGAAAACCCGGGGATAAAAGGCATTATGCTGGGATCCCATGGATTGTTTACATGGGGAGACACCGCGTATGAAAGCTATGTGAATACGCTGACTGTCATCGAGCAGTGTGCCGAATACTTGGAAGCAAATTACGGCAAAAAGCGGCCGGTATTTGGAGGAGCTAAAATCGCGGATGTACCAGCGGAACAACGTAAACAACAGGCGGCGGCTTTGGCTCCATTGCTGCGTGGATTCTGTTCTTCCGAACGGCATATGGTGGGACATTTCACGGATGACGCCCGCGTACTGGAATTTGCCAACTCAAACGACCTCGACCGCTTAGCTCCTTTGGGCACCAGCTGCCCCGACCATTTCCTGCGTACCAAAATCAGTCCCTTGGTGTTGGAATTGGCACCGGATGCAGATCTGTCCGATACCGAGGCATTGAAAGCAACCTTGGCTCCGGCCTTTGAAAGCTACCGTGCGATGTATCGGGAGTACTACGAAACCTGCAAGCATCCCAACAGCCCGGCGATGCGTGATCCGAATCCGGTTATTATCCTTTACCCGGGTATCGGGATGTTCTCGTTCTCCAAAGACAAGCAGACAGCGCGCGTGGCAGCTGAATTTTATATCAACGCAATCAACGTCATGAAAGGTGCTGAGGCGATATCGGAATACACTTCACTGCCCCGGCAAGAAGCATTTGATATCGAATATTGGCTGTTGGAAGAAGCTAAGTTGCAACGCATGCCGAAACCCAAGCCGCTGTCGGGCAAAATTGCGCTGGTCACGGGTAGTGCAGGAGGTATCGGAAAGGCCATTGCAAAGAAATTCGTGCAGGAAGGTGCCGTCGTCATCCTTAACGACCTCAATGCGGAGAGACTCGAAGGGGCTGCCGAAGAGTTCAGAGCCGCTTTTGGGAAAGATGCCTACACCACAGCTCAACTGGACGTAACCAATGCGGAGCAGATCCGGCAGGCATTTGATACGGCCTCTTTGGCCTTTGGTGGGGTGGATATCGTGGTCAATAATGCCGGCTTATCGATTTCTAAATCCATCGAAGATCATACCCAAAAAGATTGGGACCTATTGTATGATGTATTGGTAAAAGGGCAGTTTTTGGTGACACAGGCTGCAGTACATGTGCTGAAAAAGCAAGCCGTTGGCGGCGATATTGTTAACATTGTCAGCAAAAATGCGCTGGTCAGTGGTCCCAACAATGCCGGATATGGTTCGGCCAAAGCTGCGCAGCTCCATCTAAGCCGGTTGAATGCAGCCGAATTGGGTGCTGACAAAATCCGTGTGAACGTTGTGAACCCCGATGCGGTCATTAGTGACAGCAATATATGGGCAGGCGGCTGGGCCGAAGGACGTGCCAAAGCGTATGGTATTACGGTAGAAGAACTGCCGGCATACTATGCGAAGCGTACCCTGCTCGGTGAAATCATTTTGCCCGAAGATATCGCCAATGCCTGCTTCGCGCAAGTAGGTGGATTACTGAAAAAATCCACCGGAAATGTGCTGAATGTGGATGGCGGAGTCGCCATGGCATTCGTCCGGTAAATATCCTTTATTAGCAGAATTGTCAATTAGATCGGCCCACGTGGCACTTAATTGGCAATTCTATTTATCTTTGACTAAGTACACCCGTTATGAACCCGACATGATTAAAATAATCAATAAACCCACAGGGCAATGATTATTTTGATCATCAAAGGCTCCATCTGACAACTGAAAACAAAAAAACAAACAGATGAATATCGATAAAAATCAGATAGCAGAACATAATCAGCAACTTGAGGCGGTTCAGAACCGCAGGTTCAATCAGTTGGCAGAAGACCTGCCCAATGCGGAAACCATTGTGCAAAAGCTGGTTGATTTCCAGGTAGCCATACCCAGCTGGGCATTGGGTACCGGAGGCACACGTTTTGGTCGGTTTTCCGGAGGGGGAGAACCCCGTAACCTGGAGGAAAAAATTGCCGACATCGGTTTGCTGCACGCGCTCAATCGGTCAAGTGGAGCCATATCCCTGCACATTCCGTGGGACATTCCAGAAGATTATGCGGCGATACGTACCCTGGCCAGCCAGTATGACCTAAGTTTTGACGCGATGAATTCCAATACGTTCCAGGATCAGCAGGGACAGGCGCTCAGCTATAAGTTCGGTTCCATGCAACACGTAGACAAGGCAGTGCGTAAACAAGCGGTTGATCACAATATCGACGTAATTAAACACGGTATTGAACTGGGATCTAAATCACTTACGGTATGGTTGGCCGACGGATCGAGCTTCCCGGGGCAGCTGAATTTCCGCCGTGCTTTCCAAAATACGTTAGAAAGCTTGCAGGAAGTATATGCCGCCCTTCCGGAAGATTGGAAGATTTTTGTAGAATACAAGGCATTTGAGCCCAACTTTTATTCTACCACGGTAGGCGATTGGGGGCAGTCGTTGCTGTACGCCAGCAAACTGGGCGATAAGGCGTATACATTGGTTGATCTTGGCCATCACCTGCCGAATGCCAACATTGAACAGATTGTATCCCTCCTCCTGATGGAAGGAAAACTCGGCGGATTCCATTTCAACGATTCCAAATACGGCGATGACGATCTGACCACCGGCAGTATTAAGCCTTATCAGTTGTTTTTGATTTTCAGCGAATTGGTAGAAGGAATGGATAACCGGGGTATGGACCATACGAAAGACTTGGGCTGGATGATCGATGCATCCCACAACCTCAAAGACCCACTTGAAGATTTATTGCAATCGGTAGAAGCGATTCTGATAGCTTATGCTCAAGCACTGCTGGTCGATCGGGCGGCACTGACGGAAGCGCAGTCTGCCAACGACGTCGTGCGTGCGCAGGAAATATTGCAGCATGCTTTCCGCACCGATGTACGCCCACTCGTCGCAGAGGCCCGTAAAAGAACCGGCGCAGCATTGAATCCTGTTCAACTTTTTAGGGAGTTGGGCGTGCGTAGCCAGTTGATTAAGGAGCGGGGTGCCAAAACGGTAGCTACCGGGTTATAAGTTGATTTGAAAATGCGAACACCAGTCATAGCGATATTTGATGTAGGCAAGACCAATAAGAAACTGTTCCTGTTTAATGAACAGTATAAAATAGTTTTTGAAAGGTCCGCCCGGTTTACCGAAACCGTGGATGAGGATGGCGATCCGTGTGAGAACCTGGAGAGCCTGCGTCTCTCAGTTTTCGATTCGTTGCACGAAGTGTTCCGGAAATCCGAGTTTGAGGTACGGGCCATCAATTTTGCAGCATATGGCGCCAGTTTGGTGTATGTGGATGAAGACGGTAAACCGCTGGCTCCTTTGTATAACTACCTCAAACCTTATCCCGAAGCACTGCAGCGTAAGTTTTATGACACATACGGTGGTGAAGATACAGTGGCCTTCGTCACCGCGTCGCCGGTTTTGGGTAGCCTCAATTCGGGAATGCAACTGTACCGTACCAAGTACGAAAAACCAGCGCTGTTTGAACGTATTCACTATGCCTTGCATTTGCCCCAATACCTGAGTTTCCTGGTGTCTGGACAAATGTATTCGGATATGACGAGCATCGGCTGTCATACCCATCTGTGGGATTTCTCCAAAAACGATTACCACGAATGGGTGTACCAAGAAGGCATCATTGATAAGTTAGCTCCGATAGCGCTGGGAGATCAGGTATTGCCCGCCTCGTTTCCTGGCAACGGATACGGGGTAGGTGTAGGCTTGCACGATAGTTCGGCAGCATTGATCCCCTATCTGGTTTCCTTTCATGAACCTTTTGTCTTGATTTCAACAGGTACTTGGTGTATCAGCCTCAATCCGTTTAACCATACACCACTGACCAAGGAAGAGCTGGAGTCTGATTGCCTTTGTTATATGCACTATCAGGGAACTCCTGTGAAGGCATCCCGGCTTTTTGCGGGTTACGAACACGAGCAGCAGGTGAAGCGGATTGCGGAGCATTTCGGGCAACTCTCCAGCAGGTACCGCAACTTGGGCTATAGCCGGAACATTGTAGCCAAGCTGCGTGAGGAAAAAAATGGCCCCAAACCCATTGGCGGCAAGGTGTCTGCTTTCGCACAACGCAATCTGTCGGATTACCGCACATACGACGAAGCATACCACCGTCTGATTATGGATCTGGTCGATCTCCAACAGATCGCTACCCAACGGGTCATTAAAGGCTCTTCAGTAAAGCGTATCTTTGTAGATGGCGGATTTAGCAAGAATACAATTTACATGAATCTGCTTGCGGATGCCTTCCCGGAAATGGAGGTATTTGCGGCCTCAATGGCGCAAGCTACGGCGGTGGGCGCAGCATTGGCTATTCACTCGGCGTGGAACAATCGGCCACTGCCCAATGATCTGATCGAATTGCGGTTTTATGCACATAATCCATAAAAAAAATAAATAAATGAACCCTGATTTACTGAAATACAATCCTCAATATCCGTCGGTACAGGATCTAAAAAAAAAGGCCAAACGGCGTATTCCGAAATTTGCATTTGACTACCTAGAAGGAGGATGCAACGACGAATTGAACCTCCTGCGTAATGAAGCGGATTTCAGGGATATCCAGCTCATGCCAAGGTACTTGAGAAAGCACAATGGAGTCGATATGCAGACGGAGCTCTTTGGCCATGTTTACGATGCGCCGTTCGGCATATCGCCCATCGGGCTACAGGGATTAATGTGGCCGAATGCGCCGCTTATTTTGGCAGAAGCGGCACGGAAGCATAATGTTCCATACATACTGAGTACCGTGTCTACTGCGAGTATTGAAGAAATTGCAGCAGTTGCCGGATCACAGTTCTGGTTTCAATTGTATCACCCAACCGAAAATAGACTACGCGACGACATCCTCCGGCGATTGGAAGCCGTAGGTTGTCCGGTGCTGGTCGTCCTGGTGGATGTTCCGTCGTTTGGCTTGCGTTACCGCGAAATCAAAGCTGGCTTGTCCATGCCACCGAAAATTACGATTAATAATTTTATCCAGGCAGCCGTACGGCCCGCATGGTCCATCGAATTCCTGAAAACCGGGATGCCCACCTTTGCAACATTGAAGCCTTACATGGGAAAAGATTTGGACATCAAGCAGCTCGGTAAGTTTATGAATGCCACATTTACCGGACGGGTAGATTCGGACAAAGTAAAGGCGATCCGGGATCTTTGGAAAGGTAAACTGGTCATCAAAGGTGTGGTTAGCGATGAAGACATGGAAGAAAGTATCCGCATCGGTGCCGATGGGGTTATTGTGTCCAACCATGGCGGTCGGCAGATTGATGCCGGTGAGTCTACCATCAAACCATTGAAAGGCCTCACGGATAAGTACGGCGACAAAATAACCATCATGATTGACAGTGGGCTGCGTTCAGGCCCCGATATCGGCCGTTCACTGGCCTGCGGCGCTAAATTTACGTTCATGGGCCGTCCGTTTATGTACGGGGTATCCGCATTGGGTAAACAGGGCGGCGATCACACCATTGCGATGCTAAAGGCGCAATTGAAGCAGGTGATGGAGCAGGTCTGTTGTGAAAAAGTAACGGATTTCCCGGGGACGTTGATCAACAGCTAAACAAATACACGCAAAGGATACAAGGCATTACGCTTAATCATGTCCTTTGCGTGAAATCTATCCCTTAGACATCCGGTCAGGACGGTACAGCATAGTTGTTTGAAAATTATCTCTAACTTCGCGTAAAGAGGTAAACCAATAGACAACTGTGAGTAAACCAATTTTATTTTCCTATTCTCTGTTTTTAGTTATCGGTTTTGTTTGTGCATTTGTAACACAGTCAACTGCGCAGCAAGATGGGTATTATGCATTGCGGTGTGAATATTTAACCAACCCAATTGGGATCGATGCCGCTACTCCACGCTTTACCTGGAAGATCCGTGATGATCGTATGGGTGCCCGGCAAACCACCTATCGTATCGTTGTTGGATTGGATTCTGTGGCGGTGGCTGACGGAAAAGGTGACCAATGGGACAGCGGGGAAAGGACCTCTGATGTCAACTTGGTTTCCTATGACGGAAAAGCGCTAAAACCATTTACTCGCTATTACTGGACGATTCAGGGAAAGGATGCCGCCGGTCGGCTGTATCCGAATGCACCGGTAGCTTCTTTTGAAACCGGCCTGATGGGCTCGAAATGGAAAGGTGCCTGGATTTCGGATGGGCATGGCATAGACCACAGGCCAGCCCCTTATTTCCGGAAAACTTTTCAAGCAGGTAAACCGATCAAGCAAGCCCGTGCTTATATTGCAGTTGCAGGTCTCTATGAATTGTTCCTGAATGGCGAACGTGTGGGGAATCACTGGTTGGACCCGATGTATACCCGTTTTGATAGGCGTACGCTCTATGTCACCCATGATGTCACAGCATTGATTAAGCAGGGTGTAAATGCGGTGGGCGTCGTATTGGGCAATGGATGGTACAATCACCAGGCTATGGCGGTATGGAATTTTGACAGGGCGCCCTGGCGTAACCGCCCGGCATTCTGCCTGGATCTTCGCATTACCTATGAAGATGGGACCACGGAAACCATCGTATCGGAGCGGGATTGGAAAACGAGCAGCGGAGCCATTGTATCAAACAACATTTACACGGCCGAACACTACGACGGAAGATTAGAACAAGCCGGATGGAATATGGTCGATTTTGACGACAGCAAATGGCAGGGTGTTTCCTATCGTTCTGCACCCTCCCGACAGGTGGTTGCCCAAACACTCCATCCCATCCGGAATGTGGAAAAAATCCGGCCGAAAGCGGTAACCCGCTTTGATGATACGACGTATCTGTTTGATCTGGGCAGAAATATAGCAGGCGTGAGCAGACTCACGGTTTCGGGAACTGCTGGTACGGTATTGCGGCTCAAACATGGCGAACGCCTGAGCAAAGACGGGCGGGTAGACCTGTCGAATATCGACGTGTATTACCGGCCGGTAGATAACACCGATCCGTTCCAGACGGACATTGTCACGCTGAAAGGCGAAGGACCGGAGACCTTTATGCCGAGTTTTAATTATAAAGGCTTCCGGTATGTAGAGGTAACCAGCAGTCAACCCATACAACTTGACACGACTAATTTGGTGGGGTATTTTATGCACAGCGACGTCCCCGCAGTCGGGCAGATCCGTTCGTCAAATCCCTTGATAGACCGCATTGCATGGGCTACCAATAATGCATACCTTTCCAATCTTTTCGGCTATCCGACGGATTGCCCCCAACGCGAAAAAAACGGCTGGACGGGCGACGGTCACTTTGCCATCGAAACAGCCTTGTACAACTTTGATGGAATTACGGTTTACGAAAAGTGGATGGCTGACCACCGCGACGAGCAACAGCCCAATGGGGTATTACCCGATATCATCCCCACAGGAGGATGGGGGTATGGGACAGCAAATGGCACAGACTGGACCAGCACCATTGCTATCATTCCCTGGAACCTGTATCTTTTCTATGGCGATACCAAGCCTTTATCGGAAAACTACGAGGCCATCAAGCGTTATGTGGATTACGTCACTCAGATCAGTCCCAATGGACTGACAACCTGGGGCAGGGGCGACTGGGTTCCGGTAAAGTCGCAGTCTTCACTCGAACTTACATCGTCTATTTATTATTATGTGGATGCAGTTATTTTGTCTAAGGCTGCCGGATTGCTTG